>OFDC01000024.1_pt1 | contig 222413 bp, 198 predicted proteins | sample 1520941 | NCBI WGS metagenome assembly OFDC01 (sample SAMEA94258168, study PRJEB24077) | hot springs metagenome | biome: Aquatic biome; feature: Water | place: India | collected 2012-12-06 | depth 5 m
CGCGCGGCTGCGGATGCGAGCCCCGCCTTGCGCGCCGCCTCGCTACGTTGCTCGGGCGTGAGCCGGGCGGCCTTGGTGAGCCCGCCGAGCGCGGCTTGACGACGCAGCCGCTCGAGGCGGGCGGCGGCGTCCTCGGCGGTCACGGCCGCCCCCCGCGGATCGTCGCGCGCAGCGCCTCGGTGAACGGATCGGCGGCGCGAGCGAGGGCGCGAATGGTGGCGCGGCGCTGCGCGTCGAGCGGCGGCAGAGCGGCGACGGCCTCGGCGTGGACGCCGTCCGGGTCGGCGAGCAGATCGTCGGCGGCGAGAGTGGCGGGTGCCATGAGAGCTCCTGCGGTGTGCAGGAGGTCTCTCGCGACCTGCCTAGTTGATGCCCCGGCCTGACCCGATCCCGTGACCGGCGGCGCTTGGCGTTGCGGTGACGTTTCCCCTTGCCCTCGCCGTGAGGCGAGCATCCCCCCGCGGTGAAACGGACGAAGGCCCGCGGGATGCCTCGAGGTTAACCCTGGGCAGGTTCGCCGTCAACTAAGCCCGATACGGCGTGTCGGTCATTGACTGGCAACTAGGTTCCGGGCTCTTCGAGGCCGCCAGATCGTTGATATTCCGGGGCAGAGCAGCCCGTTACGGCTCGTCGGCGTCCAGACGTTGCGCTAGGCGATGCGTGGCCAGATACCGCCGGCGAGCGAGGGGAGAGAACGACCGCCGCGGCGCAACTCACGCGAGCGCGTGACGGATGTGATGGATGTGATGGGGTCTCCCGTAAGCGTGCGTGAGGGCGTAACGCTTACCTCTGCTGACAGCCTCCCATCTACAACCGAGTAACAGGCATCACGCATGCTTGCGCCGGTTCCCGTCACATCCATCACAGCCGACACACGACGAGCCGACCGCGACAACGGCGGCATCGGTGGCGTAGTAGTCGCCCGCGCCGGGTACGCCCTAGCAGCGACAGCGGGCGCAATCGGGCTAGCGGCGTATCGGGGCGTCGGGTGCTGCCGCTAGGTTCCCGGCATGGCAACCCTCTTGCAGATCAAGCGTCAGGCTGAGGCCGCGCACGCACAGGCCGCCGCCATCGCGCGCGGCAATCCCTCGAGCGAGCAAATCCGCATCCTCGCCATCGCGACCGCCGAGACCGCCGCGGCCGTCGCCGAGTTGGCGAAGAAGGTGCGCGACCTCGAGTAGTCAGCCCCAGCGCGGCACGAGGTCGACGGTGCGGGCCATCGCGGCGTCAGGCATGTTGCGGCGGTTGCCCTGGCCCACGCTGTAGACGACGACCGCGTACAACTGCTCGAGGATCGCGCGGCGCACGCCGAGCGACAGCCCGCGCCATACCGTCGCCACGTCCTCGGCCCCGACGATGTCGGCGAGTGCCGTGGTGTCGACGCCCTCGGCGAGCCGCGCCCGGAGCTCGGCGATGCGGCCGTTGGCGCGCTTGGTGAGCCGCACGCGCTCGGCTCGGTCGATGAGCCCGTCTTGCTCGTCGTCGCCGGCCTGTCGCACCGTCGCCTCGAGCCGCGCGAGCTCCGCGGTGATGGCCGGCACGTCGGGGCGCTCTCGCTGCACGAGCAAGTCGGGGCCGAGCGTTGCGATGGTCTGCACGACCCGGCGCTCGACGAAGTCGTCGAGGGGCACGCCGCGCCGCATGAAATGGGCCATGCTGCGGCAGCGGTACGAGTGGATGCCGGCGTCGCCGCCTCCCGCGCGGATCGGTTCGCCGCACCGCTCGGCCGCGACCTCGAGCGCCGCCTCGCCCTCGGTGATGCCCCGCTCGGCCGCTCGAGCTGCGATGGCGGCGTCGTCGCGCGTGCCGTGGCCACCGCAGATCGCCAGCCCCGACAGCAGCCACCGACGCGACGGGCCGGGGGAGGTCTTGCGCTCGGGGTGCGCGAGCCGCGCGCTCGCCGCCTCCCATTGCTCGGGCGTGACGATGGCCGGCCAGTCGCCGACGACGCACATGGCGCGGGTGATCGTGCCGGGCTCGTAGTGGCCGCGCTCGCCGTTGCGCCATCCGCCCTCGGGCGGCAGCGGCAGCAGCCCGGCGTAGTACGGATTGAGCAACATGCGGCGCAACGTCGTCGGGCGGAACGGCGCGCCCTCGGGGTAGCCCTTGAACGGCGCCGTGCGTCGCCCACGCTCGTTGAGGTCGCGCGCAATGCTGCCGAGCGTGACGCCCGCGAGGAACTGCTCGAACACGAGGCGCACGTCGTCGGCGCGGTCGCCGTCGAGCGCGTAGGCCTGAGTCGTGCCGCGCTCGGCGCGCTCCTTGGTCGGTATCCAGCGCAGCCCGTAGGGCACGCGCCCCGAGGTCGGGATGCCCTTGGTGCGGCGGTCGGCGTTGGCGAATACGCGGCGCTCGGCCTTGACCTCGACCTCGGCCCGAGCGACCGACGTGAGCACGTTGGCGACGAGGCGGCCCGAGGGGCTTGCGAGGTCGAGCGCGCCGTCAGTGGTGACGGTGTTGACCTTGGCGGCGGTCAACGCCTCGAGCGCGGCGAGCGAGCGGCCGAGGCGGTCGAGCTTGCGCACGATGAGCACGTCGAATCGGCCGGCGCGCGCGTCGTCGAGCATCCGGTCGAACGCCGTGCCGACCCCGCGCGACTTGTAGCCGCTCACGGCGTCGTCCTCGTAGGTCGCCACGACCTCGTAGTCGCGGGATGCGGCGAGCGCGGCGCACGCCTCAATCTGGCGCTTGATGCCCTCGGGCTCGCTGACAGACTGACGGGCATAGATCGCCGCGCGCAGCGGCTTGGGCGTGTTCGGGGTCACGAGTACGAGTCTGCCCTAACCCGCCGATAGTGGCCGCCGTCGGCTTCGCGGGACTGCTCGTCGTCATCCTCCGGTCCGACGAGGTTCGTGGCCTCCTCATGGAACTCGTTCGTGGCGCGCTGTCCATCCCGGGGTGAGCGGGGCAGCGTGACAGCCGAGTTCGCCATCGTCCTGCCCGCTGTCATTGTCGTGCTCGGCGTGTGCCTCGCGGCCGTCCAACTGGCCGGCCACCAGGTGAGGGTCGTGGATGCCGCGGCCATCGCCGCTCGCTCCCTCGGCCGCGGCGAGACCACCGCGGTCGCGGCGGCCACGGTGTCGCGGCTCATCCCCGGGGCATCCCTGTCTCGCAGGTCGCAGGGCGGTCTCGAGTGTGCCACGGTCTCGACCGCCGTGCCTGGCGGCATCGTGTTGCGCGCGACGAGTTGCGCGCTGGGTGGCGGCAAGTGAGGGCGGGGACAGCGAGTGCGCGCCATCATGACCGAGGGTCAGGCGGGGTGCTCGCGCTCTCCACTCTGGGTGCGATCGTCGTGCTGGTTGGCGTTGCGCTACCTCTTTATATGGGAATCGCCGAGAAGCATTCCGTGCTGGCCGCGGCGGATGCCGGTGCGCTCGCCGCGGCCGACACGATCGGGGGCGTTGTGGACGGTGATCCGTGCTCCCTGGCGGCGCGGGTAGTCGACGCCAACGGAGCACAGCTGAGCTCGTGCGAGGTAGATGGCGCAGTGGTGACGGTGCGAGTTGCGAGCACCATCCTGGGGCTCATCGTGAGCGGCTCCGCCACCGCCGGCCCGAATCACGGCGGTGCGGATTAGGCGCGCACGCGGCGACTATGTGTATGGTGTCGCTGTTGGTGCCCATCCGGCGCCCCAGTCCCTTACCCCTCGAGGAGTCACGTCCGTGAAGCTAGTCATCGTCGAGTCGCCGACCAAGGCCAAGACGATCTCCCAGTACCTGGGGGATGGCTACGAGGTGCAGTCCTCCGTGGGCCACATCCGTGACCTCATCGAGCCCAAGAACCTTCCCACCGAGCTCAAGAAGGGCTCCTTGGGCAAGTTCTCCGTCGATGTGGAGAACGGCTTCGAGCCCTACTACGTGGTCTCCGACGCTAAGAAGAAGACCGTCGCGGAGCTCAAGAAGGCGCTCAAAGGTGCCGACGAACTCTTCCTCGCGACTGATGAGGACCGCGAGGGCGAGGCCATCGCGTGGCACCTACTGCAGGAGCTCAAGCCCAAGATCCCGGTCAAGCGCATGGTCTTTCACGAGATCACGAAAGACGCGATCCAGCACGCCATCGCGAACCCGCGTGAGCTCGACACTGCACTCGTCGATGCGCAGGAGACCCGACGCATCCTTGACCGCCTCTATGGCTACGAGGTTTCACCGGTGCTCTGGCGCAAGGTCGGTCCGGGGCTGTCCGCGGGGCGCGTGCAGTCTGCGGCGACCCGACTCGTCGTCGATCGCGAGCGCGAGCGCCTCGCGTTCGTCACCGCGAGCTACTGGGACCTCATCGCGGGTCTGACCCCCGCCTCCGCGAACGAGCGCTTCGAGTCTCGACTCGTGCGAGTGGATGGCAAGCGCGTCGCGGCCGGGCGTGACTTCGACGATCGCGGAAACCTCAAGGGCGAGGCTGTCGCACTGGATGAGGCCGCAGCCGAGGCCCTCGCCGCCGCGCTCCGTGAGCCCGGCGTGCCGATCACCGTGACAAATGTCGAGTCGAAGCCGTACACGCGTCGCCCGGCCGCTCCGTTCACCACCTCGACCCTGCAGCAGGAAGCGGGGCGCAAGCTGCGCTTCTCCGCGCGCCAGACGATGAGCGTGGCGCAGTCGCTCTACGAGAACGGCTACATCACCTATATGCGTACGGATTCGCCGACGCTGTCGCCCCAGGCGGTCGACGCCGCGCGCGCGCAGGCTCGCGCTCTCTACGGCGCCGAGACGGTGCCGGATGCGCCCCGCGTGTACACCTCGAAGAGCAAGAACGCTCAGGAGGCGCACGAGGCCATTCGCCCCTCTGGCGACACGTTCCGCACTCCGTCTGAGTTGCAGTCGATTCTCCGGGGCAATGACTGGAAGCTCTACGACCTCATCTGGAAGCGCACGGTCGCCTCGCAAATGGCCGACGCGAAGGGGTCGACCGCGTCCGTGACGATCGGCGCCGGCCCGGTCTTCGGCAAGACCATCGCCGAGTTCGTCGCCACCGGCACGGTCATCACCTTCCGCGGCTTCATGCACGCCTACGAGGAGTCGCAAGACGAGGAGCGCAACGAGACAGCGGAGCCCACCGAGGCCAAGCTCCCGCCGCTGACCGTCGGCCAGACGCTCGAAGTCGCCGACATCGAGGCGAAGGGTCACGAGACCTCCGCGCCCCCGCGCTACACCGAGGCAAGCCTCGTGAAGACGCTCGAGGAGCTCGGCATTGGGCGTCCGTCGACTTACGCGTCGATCATCTCCACGATCATCGATCGCGGCTATGTCACCCCACGTGGTCAGGCTCTCGTGCCCAACTGGATCGCGTTCTCGGTGGTGCGCCTGCTCGAGGAGTTCTTCTCCGACCTCGTCGAGTACGGTTTCACGGCAGGCATGGAAGATGACCTCGACCGTATCGCGGGCGGCGAAGAGGACCGCGTGGAGTGGCTCACGGGCTTCTACTTCGGCAATGCCAAGCACCGCGGGCTCCGCACGGTCATTGACAACCTCGGCGAGATCGATGCGCGGGAGATCAACTCGATTCGCATCGCCGACGACATCACTCTGCGCATCGGAAAGTATGGTCCCTACCTGGAGGTACCCGGGGAGACCCCCGAAACCCCGCGCCGCGTCAACATCCCGCCGGATCTCGCCCCCGACGAGCTCACCCCCGCCAAGGCCCAGGAGCTCATCGATGCGCCGATCGTCGGCGATCGCGTCATCGGGGTGAACCCCGACAACGGCAAAGAGATCGTCGCGAAAGATGGCCGATTCGGCCCATACGTGACCGAACTCGAGCCCGAGGTTCCCGAGGAGGCGCCCGTCGAGGTGATCGACCCCAAGACGGGCGAGGTCAAGGTAAAGAAGCCGAAGAAGGTTGCCGCGGTCAAGCCGCGCACGGCATCCATCTTCAAATCCATGGATCTTGCGACCGTCGATCTCGACACTGCGCTGGCCCTGCTGAACCTTCCCCGCGTCGTCGGTGTCGACCCCGAACTCGAGCTCGAGATCACCGCGCAGAACGGCCGCTTCGGCCCGTACCTGAAGCGCGGCACAGACACCCGCTCGCTGCAGACCGAGGAGCAGATCTTCGACATCGACCTCGCTGGCGCCCTCGAGCTGTACTCGCAACCCAAGTACGGCAACCGTGCGGCTTCGAGCGCTCTCAAGGAGTTCGACGTCGACCCCGAGAGTGGCAAGCCGATCAAGATCAAGGCGGGCCGGTTCGGCGAATACGTCACCGACGGCATCACGAATGCGACGATCCCGCGAGGCGAGATGATCGACGACATCGACTTCGATCGTGCCGTGCAGCTACTCGCAGACAAGCGTGCCAAGGGGCCGGCGAAGCCGCGCGCCAAGGCGGCCGCGAAGAAGCCGGCGGCCAAGAAGGCACCGGCGAAGAAGTAATGCCCGGATTGTTCATCACCCTCGAGGGGGGTGACGGGTCGGGGAAGTCCACGCAATCGGCTCTTCTCACCGAGTGGCTCGAGTCGATGGGCCGTACGGTCGTCGTCACGCGAGAACCCGGTGGCACCGAGTTGGGGCTCGAACTGCGAGAGATCGTGCTGCACCGCCGCGGCGACATGGATCCGCGCGCCGAAGCCCTGATCTACGCTGCGGACCGTGCCCACCACGTCGCGACCGTCGTGCGCCCCGCCCTCGTGCGCGGCGACATCGTGGTGCAAGACAGGTACATCGACTCGTCCGTCGCGTACCAGGGTGCCGGGCGCACGCTCGAGGGCATCCGTGAGCTGTCGTTGTGGGCGACCGAGTCTCTCCTGCCCGACCTCACCGTGCTGCTCGATCTGCACGAAGACGAGGGTCAGGATCGTCTCTCGGTGCGGACCCGCTACGACCGACTCGAAGCCGAGAAGTCCGACTTTCACGCGCGCGTGCGTGCCGAGTATCTCGCCATCGCCGAAGCCGAACCCGACCGTTTTCTCGTGCTCGACGCGCGCGAGTCGCGTGAGAGCATCGCGGCGGCCATCCGGCATCGCGTCGACGCGCTCCTGACACCGGCCTGACGTAGGGTAACCGCATGGCCCTGTGGGATGACTTGACCGGCCAGGCCGATGCCATCGCTATCGTCGAGGCGGCGGCTGCGGCATCCGTCGATGGCTCGACCGAGTCCGGCATGACCCATTCGTGGCTCATCACCGGCCCGCCCGGGTCGGGTCGCTCGAACCTCGCCTACGCATTCGCGGCGGCTCTTCTCGGGGGAGATGAGGCGACCCAACGTCAGGTCGCCGCCCGCACCCACCCCGACCTCGGTGTGCTCAGTACCGAACGTGTCATCATCTCGATCGATGAGGTGCGTCAGCTCGTGGCGTCCTCCCAGTTCTCCCCGTCGGTGGGTCGGTATCGCGTCATGGTCATCGAGGATGCCGACCGCATGTCGGAGCGCACGTCCAACGTGCTCCTGAAGGCGCTCGAGGAGCCGCCACCCCGCACGGTATGGATCCTGTGCGCGCCGAGCGAAGCCGACCTCATCCCGACCATCCGTTCGCGCGTTCGCACCGTGCGGCTGCGCGTGCCCGGCATAGCCGAGGTCGCCCAACTGCTCGAGCGACGCGACGGTGTCGACGCGGCGACGGCCACCCGTGCGGCACGCGAAGCGCAGTCGCACATCGGCATGGCGCATCGTCTCGCGACGAACTCCGACGCGCGCGACCGCCGAGAACGCACGCTCACCGTCGCGCTCGGCCTGCGAAGCGTCTCTGACGCGGTCGTCGCCTCGGCCACGCTGCTCGACCTCGCGAAGGCCGACGCCGAGGCGATCACCGAGGAGCGCGAGGCCGCGGAGCGCGATGCCGCGCTGCGGTCGCTGGGAATCGAGCCCGGCGGCACCATCCCTCCGGCGCTGCGCGCCCAGTTGAAGGCCCTCGACGAGGACCAGAAGCGCCGGGCCACGCGCAGTCTGCGGGATGGTATCGACCGCATCATGGTCGACCTGCTATCGCTCTACCGCGACATTCTGTTGCTGCAACTCGGGGTTCCCACCGACCCCATCAACTTGAGCATCCTGTCGTCCCTGCAGTCTGCCGCGGCAAGCGCGACGGCCACCGAAACCTTGCAGACGATGGATGCCATCGCCATCGCTCGTCGACGCATCGAGGCGAACGTGGCCCCCACGCTCGCGCTCGAAGCCATGCTCGTGACGGCCGTTCGACGGGCACCGCGGTGAGACGCGCGGCTCCCGTCGTCGCTGGTGCGGCCGTCGTGGCCCTCGCGCTGTCGGGGTGTGTCTCGTGGTTCTTGCCTCCCGCATCATCCACGACATCGACGCCGACGAACGAGACGGTGGATGCCGCGCTCGAGCCCTACTATCACCAGGTGCTCGAGTGGTCGACGTGCAACGGAAGCATGCAGTGCGCGACCGCCAAGGCTCCCCTGGACTGGGCGGATCCGGGCGGCGAGCAGATCGAGCTCGCGCTCATCCGTCAGACCGCGACTTCGGGCACCGCTCAGGGTTCCTTGCTCATCAACCCCGGCGGACCGGGGGGATCGGGCTACGACTTCATCGCGAACAGCATCGACTACGCGACCGACGAGCGCTTGCAGGCGTCGTTCGATGTCGTCGGATTCGACCCCCGCGGCGTCAACCGCAGCACGGCTGTGAAGTGCTACGACGACCCTGCCGAGTTGGACGCGTACCTCTACGACATCTACCCGGGCGAGCCGGGCAGCGACGAGTGGCTCGCGGCGGCAGTGCACGCCTCGACGAAGTGGGGTGAGCGGTGCCTCGAGATCACGGGTCCACTGCTCGGCCATGTCGACACCGCGAGTGCCGCTCGCGATCTCGACATGCTGCGGGCAGCCCTCGGGGACAACACCCTCTCGTACCTTGGGTACTCCTACGGCACCCTGCTCGGGCAGGTCTATGCCGAGCTTTTTCCGGATCGGGCGGGCCGGCTGGTGCTCGACGGTGCTGTCGATCCCGCGGCGAGCGATTTCGAGGGGACCGCGACCCAGGCGAAGGGATTCGAGAGCGCGCTGCGGGCCTTCCTTGACGACTGTGCGACCGCCAACGAGTGCCCCTTCCGCGGCAGCACCAACGACTCGATGAAGCGCATTCGTTCACTTCTCGACACCCTCGACGCGAGTCCGCTCGCGAACGACGACGGGCGGCAGCTCGGCAGCGGTGCGATGTTCACGGCGATCATCCTTCCCCTGTACAACGAGGCCAACTGGCCCTCTCTGCGTGACCTGTTCACGTCGGTGTTCCAGGGTGATGCGAGCTACGCTTTCCAGCTCGCCGACAACTACAACAGCCGAAACCCCGACGGCTCGTATCGCGACAACCAGACCGAAGCCTTCATTGCGATCAACTGTCTCGACGCTCACGGTGACGGCAACGTCGACGAGATGCGCGCCGAGGCCGAACAGCTGCGGCAGCTCGCGCCCGTGTTCGGTCCGCAGATGTCGTGGGGTGGCACCGGATGCCCCAACTGGCCTGTGCGGGCGACACGCGAACGCCTGCCGATCAGCGCCCCCGGGTCGCCCGACATCCTCGTCATCGGAACCACCAATGACCCCGCGACCCCCTACGAGTGGGCGGTAACGGTCGCCCAGACGCTCTCGCAGGGCCACCTCGTCACCTATGAGGGCGAGGGGCACACGGCGTACAACAAGTCGAACGACTGCGTGAACGATACCGTCGACGACTTCCTCATCGACGGTACGGTGCCCGCGACCGATCCACGCTGCTAGGTTCCGCCGTCACACTCGATCGGTATGCTCAACGGGTGACCACGGCATCCACGAAGTCTTCACGTTCACGCGTCCTCGCCGCCGCTGCTTCGGTGGCGACGGTGACGCTATTGCTCACCGGGTGCTTCAGCCTGGATCCTCAGCCCGAGTCGACCTCCACCCCCACGGGTGAGGCGGTGGCCGAGAACCTGCGGCCGTACTACGAGCAGGTGCTGACCTGGAAAGACTGCGACAACGGCATGCAGTGCACCACGGCGATTGCGCCGATGGATTGGGCCAACCCGTCGTCGGCGACCGACATCGAGCTTGCGGTTGTGCGCCAACCGGCAACCGGTAGCACGCGCCTCGGTTCCCTCTTCATCAACCCGGGTGGACCGGGGGGATCGGGTTACGACTTCGTCTACGACTCCGTCGACTTCGCGACGAGCGAAGACCTGCAGGCCTCTTTCGATGTCGTCGGGTGGGACCCACGCGGAGTGGGCCGCTCGTCGGCGGTGAAGTGCTACGACGGTCCCGAACTCGACCAGTTCATCTTCGGTCTGCCCGAGGCTCCCCGCGGTACGCCGGAGTGGATCGACGAGGTCACGCAAGCCTCCATCGATTTCGGCCAGGCCTGCCTCGAGAACACCGGTGAACTTCTGCAGTTCATCGACACTCAGTCGACGGTGCACGACCTCGACATGCTGCGCGCGGTCGTGGGTGACGAGAAGCTCAACTACCTCGGCTACTCGTACGGCAGTGACATCGGCTCGTACTACGTCGAGAACTTCCCCGACAAGGTGGGTCGCCTCGTCGTGGACGGCGCCACCGATTCCTCGATCTCCGTCTTCGACGTGGGCCTCACACAGACGGCGGGCTTCCAGCTCGCGCTGGAGAACTACATCACCGCCTGCCCCGAGATGTTCCCGGACGAGTGCCCCTTCATGGATGGTCTCGATGCGGCTCTCGCGACCATCCGCGGGTACTACGACACGTACGATGCCACCCCGATTCCGGGCGCAGACGGTCGGATGATGGATGCCGGTGTTATCGACATCGCGATGTCGATGGCGCTCTACTCGCAAGACTCGTGGCCGTTCCTCAATGACCTCTTCACCGAGGTGGGCAACGGGGAGACGGACACCGCGTTCTTCCTCGCGGACTACTACTACAGCCGCGATACCGATGGCACCTACGCGGACAATTCGCTCGAATCGTTCCTCGCGATCTACTGTGTGGACTACCCCGTCGAGACCGACCCGGCCGTGCTCGCCGAGCAGGAGGTTCTGCTGCAGCAGGCGTCCCCGACGACCTACCGCCCGAGCCCGCCGATCGGCGACACGACGTGCATCAACTGGCCCTTCAAGTACATCGGCCCGGGCATCGAGGCGCTCACGGGCAAGGGTGCTCCGCCCGTGCTCGTGGTCTCGACGACGGGCGATCCGGCCACGCCCTACGAGTGGGGTGTCGCGCTCGCCGACCAGCTCGAAAGCGCGGTGCTCATCACGTTCAACGGTGAGGGACACACCGCATACGGTCAGGGAAATGCGTGCATCGTGTCGACGGTCGACGACTACCTTCTCAAGGGAACGGTGCCCAGCTCCGACCCGAACTGCTGATGGCGACCTCGGGCGAGCTCGGCCTGCGTGAGCGCAAGCGTCTCGCCACTCGGCGTGCCATCCAGATGGCCGTTCTCGAGCTCGTCGCCGAGCGCGGTCTCGACGGTGTGACGGTCGATGAGATCAGTCGGGTGGCCGACGTGTCCCCGCGCACGTTCTTCAACTATTTCGGTTCGAAAGAAGAGGCGTTGCTGGGCGACCCCCCGCAATTGAAGGATGCCGCGGCGCTCGAGCGATTCGTCACCGGTACCGGTCCGCTACTCGACGACCTCACCGACCTGCTCATCGACGCGGGGGTCGGCATCATGGGGGATGCCGAGATGCTGCGGATGCGCCAGACGCTGCTGAAGCAACATCCGCAGCTCTTCGCGATGCGCATGGCGACCATGCGCAACTTCGAGGAGGAGGTCGGCACCGTCATCGTCACGCGGTACGAGTACGCCGCGTCCACCGCAACCAATCCGGAAGAACTCGCGAGCCGCGCCCAACTCGTGACTCTCGTCGCCTTCGCGGCAATGCGTCACGCGTGGACCCACTGGGCGCGCGGCGAGCCCGTGGATGCCCTGGCCGAGCACCTCAAGGACTCGTTTCGTGAGTTGAGGGCGCTGCTCGCGGATCAGTAGCGCGCGCATCATCCGTGTCAGCTCGGTGCCCGCGAATCGGCTAAGCTTGTCAGCTGTGCCGCGGGGCTGAATCGTCAGAACCGTAGCCGGGCCGCCTTAGCTCAGTCGGTAGAGCATTTCACTCGTAATGAAAAGGTCAAGAGTTCGATTCTCTTAGGCGGCTCGCAGTAACATTTCTCGCCCTCCGGGCGACGCCAGGTGATCTCTCCAGGCCGGGCCTTCTCGAGTGCCGGGTATCATGCTTTAGTGACGGATTCGCCAGACGATCAGCCGACCGAGGCGCTCACCCGACGTTCCCTGCGGGAAGCGAGCGGTTCTTCGCGCCGCTCTGCGAACCCGAAATCGGCGTCGGCCCCGAAGCAGCCGGTCATCGATCCGGAGACCGGCGAACCGATCGTGAAGACGGGTGTCATGGCGAGCATTTCTGCCATGGTCGCCAAGCACCCCCGCATCTACCTCGCCTCCGCGCTCGGGGTGGCATTCCTGCTGCTCGGTACCGCCGCCGTGTTCGCGGGTGTCGCCGCGGGTTCCAACTCGAGCGCGGCGGCCCCCGTGCCGACGGCGAGCGAGGCCCCGCCTCGCCCCCAGCCCTCGGCGTTCCCGAGTGCGAGTCGGCTGCGCACCTGCTCCGTCAACCTCTACGCGACGGATGCTCGACTCACGACCTTCTCGGGATACGTGGTCAACGCCGCTACGGGGGAGACCCTGTTCGACCGCAACGGCACCGTGCCGCAACGCACGGGAAGCGTGCTCAAGGTCATCACCGCTGCCGCCGCGCTCAACGTGCTCGGCCCGAGCGCCACCCTCACGACCCAGGTGATCGACGGCACGACGCCCGGCACGATCGTGCTCAAGGGCGGCGGCGACCCCACCCTCGCGACCGGCGGCTCGGTCTACGGTGGTGCGCCTCAGATGTCCGCCCTCGCGAGCGCGGCGATGGCGCAGTACGAGACGTTGCACCCGAACGAACCGGTCACGACGATCGTGCTCGACTCCACCATGTGGGATCCGGCGGACGACTGGGATTCGACGTGGAACCGCCGAGAGCAGAGCGACGGGTACCAGGCGCAGGTGACCGCGCTCATGATCAACGGTGGTCGCAACGACCCGACGAGCGTGGTGAGTTCGCGCACGACGGATCCGATCGGCGATGCTGGCCGCGCCTTTGCCAACGAAGCTGGCCTCGATCTCGACGAGATCACCTTCTCGCGCGGCTCGGCCGCGAGCAGTACCGTGCTCGCCTCCGTGCAGTCGCAGCCGGTGAGTACCCTCATCGGCCAGATGCTCATGTCGAGTGACAATGTTCTCGCCGAGAACCTCGCGCGGGTGGTCTCGAAGACCATGGGATTCAACGGCTCGTCGTCATCGCTCGCTCAGGCGATCCCCGGTGCGCTCGTGGAATACGGGCTTGCCACGCAGACACTCACGATCCGTGATGGCTCCGGACTCAGCGACGCGAATGCCGTCTCACCGCAGTTCATGACGTCACTCTTCAACAAGATTCGCGCCAACGAGAAGAATCTCGGCATCATCTACACGAGCCTTCCGGTCTCGGGTCAGTCGGGAACTCTCGCCAGCCGATTCACTGGCGACAACGCCGTCGCGCGTGGCGCGGTCGTTGCCAAGACGGGGTGGCTCGACAGCGAGTACTCGCTCTCTGGCATCGTCAACGCTTCTGACGGCACGCCCCTGTCGTTCGCGTTCTACTCGATCGCCGACGGCATCAGCGCCTCTGCAAAGGATGCGCAAGACACGCTCGCCACAGCGCTCTTCAACTGCGGCGACAACCTATCGAACAACTAGACAATCGTTCGAACACGAGACAGTTTCGAACACGAGACAGTGGGGTGAGGTCATGACTTCGGCGCTCTTCATCATCGACGTGCAGAACGACTTCACCGAGGGCGGTGCGCTCGGTGTGGAGGGCGGCGCCGCGGTCGCGGCGGGGATCACGAGGCTGCTGTCCGAGCATCCGGACCGCTACGACGTGGTGTTCGCCTCACGCGACTGGCACGACGACGACAACGACAACGGCGGCCACTTTCACGAGAGTCCCGACTTCGTCGACACCTGGCCCGAGCACTGCGTCGCGGGTACGCCGGGCGCCGACTACCACCCGGATTTCGATGTGCGCGAGGTCGACGTTCATGTGCGCAAGGGTATGGGCGAGCCGGCGTACTCGATCTTTCAGGGAACGACGGATGATGGCGAAACCGTTCGCGAGGCGCTCGACCGTCTCGGGGTGACGCGTATCGACGTGGCCGGCATTGCGACGGACTACTGCGTTCTCGCATCCGCACTCGACGCCATCGCGGCGGGACGTGAGGTGCGCGTGCTCACCGACCTCGTCGCGGGTGTCGCGCCAGTCTCGAGTGAGAAGGCCCTGCGCACCCTCGAGGAGGCGGGCGCTCAGCTCGTGGGCCCTCGATGAGCGATATCGACGATCTTCCTGCCGCGCAGGAGGTGGAGGCGCCACCCGAGCAACGCAGCCAAGGGTTGCGGCTGCTCGCCGTGCTCGTGGGTGCGGGCATCCTGATCGGGGCGATCGTCGCCGGCTTCACCGGGCTCGCGACGTCGTTCGTGCAGACCGAGGCTGGCCTGTGCCGGGTGCTCCCCCCGCCCTGCACGAGCCTGCCGCTCACGAGCGTCGAGCACTTCGCGGGGGTCGATCTCCCCGACGGCACGACGGTGGTCAGCGCCTACTCGCAGGAGGGCATCGGGACGCTCGAGTTCCGTGCCGAGGTCATTCTGCCCTCGGGGTCGTCACCGACGCCGCTGCGTCCGACCTACTCCGAGCTCGAGGGCGACTGGGCCCAGAGTGTTCCGGCCGTGCGTGACGCGGGGCTCGAGAACGTCACGTACTGGTATCGCGAGATCGAGCTGGGTAACTCCGTCGCGGCTCAGGGTGTGGACGCGAGCGGACGCACGGTCATCCTCTTCGACACCCGGCGCTGACCGTGCCGCGTATCGACATCGACGACCTGAGCGACCCCCGACTCGTCGACTACTCGCACCTCACCGACGTTGCCCTCAAGAAGGCGCAGGGAACAGAGCACGGGCTGTACCTCGCCGAGTCGGCACTCGTGCTCGAGCGAGCCTTGCGCGCCGGGCACGTGCCGCGCTCGGTGCTCGCACTCGGCGGCTCGGTCGCCGAAGCCGAACGACTGGTCGGCCCCGACGTGCCCATCTTTGCGGGACCGCCGCACCTGCTCGAGCAGCTCACCGGCTACCTGCTGCACCGGGGCCTCATTGCCTCGATGCACCGGCCTGCTCTCGTGACACCCGAGATACTCATTGCGGATGCCCGACGTATCGTGATCCTCGAGAACGTGGCCGACCCCACCAATGTCGGCGCGATCTTCCGGTCAGTGGCGGGCATCGGTGCGGATGCCGTACTCGTGACGCCGCGCTGCTCCGACCCGTTCTACCGCCGCGCGATCCGCGTGAGCATGGGCACGGTGCTGCAGGTGCCGTGGACTCGCGTGGGGGAGTGGGACTCGACGGGGGCGATGCTGCGGGCATCCGGATTCCACATCGCCGCACTTGCGCTCGAACCGGGTGCCGTTTCGCTGCGGTCGTTCGCGGCGGTGGCGCCCGAGAGGGTGGCGCTCGTGCTCGGGGCCGAGGGTGAGGGGCTCACGCGCGAGGCGATCGAGGCGGCGGACACCGTCGTGCAGATCCCGATGGCGCACGGCATCGACTCGCTCAACGTGGCCGCGACCGCCGCCGTGGCGATGTACGCTCTCGCGGGAGATCCGGTGGTCGAGTAGCGCGCAGCGCGTATCCCGGTGGTCGAGTAGCGCGCAGCGCGTAATCCGGTGGCCGAGTAGCGCGCAGCGCGTATCCCGGTGGTCGAGTAGCGCGCAGCGCGTAGCCCGGTGGTCGAGTAGCGCGCAGCGCGTAACCCGGTGGTCGAGTAGCGCGCAGCGCGTATCGAGACCCACGCCCGCGTGGGACCCCGAGCCCAGTCGGGATCACACGAGCAGTTGGTGCTTCGCGAGGTCCTTGTAGAGCGGGGTGCTCTTCACGAGCTCGGAGTGGGTTCCCGTGCCGACGACGCGACCGTGGTCGAGCACGATGATCTGATCCGAGTCGACGACGGTGGAGAGACGGTGAGCGATGACGATGAGCGTGCGGTTCTCGGCAACCGCGTCGATCGCCTCGCGCAACATCTGCTCGTTGAGGCCGTCGAGCGACGAGGTCGACTCGTCGAGCAGCAGGATCGGGGGAGCGGCGAGCAGCGTTCGTGCGATCGCGAGACGCTGGCGCTCCCCACCCGAGAGCATGACCCCGTCTTCGCCGACGGCGGCGTCGAGGCCCGCGGGGTTGCGCTCCAGCACCTCGGTGAGGTTCACGGAGCGCAGCACCTCGACGCACTCGGCGTCGGTCGCGTCGGGGGATCCCAGGAGCAGGTTCTCGCGGATGGTGCCCGCGAGCACCGGGGCATCCTGCTCGACGTAGCCGATCTGCGAGCGCAGGGCGACGCGGTCGAGGCCGCGGATGTCGACACCGCCGAGTCGCACGACGCCGGCGGTGGGGTCGTAGAAGCGCTCGATGAGGGCGAGGATGGTGCTCTTGCCTGCTCCCGACGGCCCTACGAGAGCGGTGCGCTTGCCGCGTTCGGCGGCGAACGAGACCCCGCGCAGGACGGTGCGATCCTTCGGTGGTTGTTTGCCCTTGAGCCCCTCGAGCTCAGCCTCCACCTCGACCACGACCGCCCCCTCGGGGTACGAGAACTCGACGTTCTCGAAGCTCACCGCGGCCTCCGACTCGATCGCCGCGACCGGCACGACGTTCTTGTCGTTTTCGGTCTCACTGGGCAGGGCGATGATCTCCTGGATGCGTCCGAGCGCACCGAGGGCCTGATTGACCGAGTTGATTGCACCGAACGCGGTGCCGAGCGGCCCGATCATCATGAACAGGAACAGCACGAACGAGATGAGGCTCGCGATCGTGATCGCCCCCGACGCCACCCGGAATCCGCCGACGCCGAGCACGACGAGCAGCGACACCTGCAGCGCGATCGAGGCGACCGGCACCACGAGCGCCGAAATCTTGGCGACCTGGATGCCCATGCGCCACGCACCCTCCGCATCTTTCTCCACGGTCGCGATCTCCCGCTCGGTGGCGTTGGATGCCCGCACGGTGCGCACCGCGCTGAGGGAGCGTTCGACGGCTGCCGCGAGGTCGCCCACCTTCTCCTGCTGCTTGCGGCTGGCCACCCGCACGCGGCCGGACAACCCCACCACCGTAAACACCGCGACCGCGACGACGAGCAGGGTGAGCCCGAGCAGGATGGGGTCGATGACCGCCATCGCGATGAGGGATCCGATCAGGATGAGCGATCCTCCGATCGCGTCCACGAGCCCCTGAGTGATGACGGCGTACAGCAGTGTGGTGTCGGAGCCGACGCGGGAGACGAGATCTCCGGTGCGGCGTACGTCGAACTCCGAGATCGGCAGGCGCAGCATCCGCCTCACCAACTGACGTCGAGCCGACAGCACGACCGAGGTGCCGGTGCGCTGCAAGAGGTAGTGCTGAAAGCCGGAGAGCAGACCCGAGACGATGACGAGCCCGACGAGCGCCCCGACGAGCCAGCCCAGCGGCTCGCCCGCCTGCACGACCGTGATGACCTGGCTCACGAGCAGGGGCTGCGCAAGCGAGGCGGCGGCGCCGACGATGCTGAGCGCGATCACGACCCCGAGGATCTTCTTGTGCTCGAAGAGGTAGGGCAGCAGTTGGGTGAATTTCGCCCGAGGCCCGTCGTCTTTCGGTCGCGCGAAGGGGGATCGACTCGGGCGGTCGGTGGTCGTGCTGCTCATGGTTCCAGTCTTTCGCACCTCGAGCCCGAGGCCGTACTCCCCTGGTCGTAGCGCTTGGCCCAGGGTCGCCATGTCGGGCCTGGGGGTTAGAGTCATTAACCGTGCCAGCACCAGTCATCGTCGCTACCGACCTCGTCAAGAAGTACAAGGACTTCGCGGCGGTCGACGGCATCTCGTTCGAGGTCGCACCCGGCGAATCCTTCGGCCTCCTTGGGCCGAATGGCGCGGGCAAATCGACGACCATGCGCATGGTGGGCGCCGTGTCGACGCGCACGAGCGGCGACCTCACGATCATGGGTCTCGACCCGAACGACCACGGTCCGGCCATCCGCTCACAGCTCGGCGTCGTGCCGCAGCAAGACAACCTCGACACCGAGCTCAAGGTGCGCGACAACCTCATCGTCTATGGGCGCTACTTCGGGCTGCCGTTGAAGCAAGTATCGAAGCGAGCGGATGAACTGCTCGACTTCGCCCAACTCGCCGACCGGTCCAAGGCCAAGGTCGATGACCTCTCGGGCGGGATGAAGCGCCGGCTCACCATTGCGCGGGCACTCATCAACGACCCGCGCATTCTGCTACTGGATGAGCCGACCACCGGTCTCGACCCGCAGGCGCGCCATATTCTCTGGGACCGTCTCTTCCGCCTCAAGGAGCAGGGGACGACGCTCGTGCTCACCACCCATTACATGGACGAGGCGGAGCAGTTGTGCGACCGGCTCGTCGTCGTCGACAAGGGCGCCATCATGGCGGAGGGATCGCCGGCGTCGCTCATCCGTGACTACTCGAGCCGAGAGGTGCTCGAGGTGCGATTCGGCTCCGACCGCAACGCGGAGATCGCCGACAAGCTGCAGGGGGCGGGAGACCGAGTCGAGGTGCTGCCCGACCGCATCCTCATCTACAGTTCGAGCGGCGAAGCCGAGCTCGTCAAGATCACCGAGGCGGGGTTCGAACCACTCACGAGCCTCGTGCGCCGGTCGAGCCTCGAAGACGTCTTTCTTCGCCTGACGGGCCGGAGCCTCATCGAATGAGCGCCTCAGAATGACCTCGCCCATCGAAGCGAGCGCGATTCCCCGTCGCTGGGGCGCGTGGTTCGTCGCCGAGCACAAGATCCGGGCGATGCAGGGCTACATCGGCACCCTCATCGCGACGGCCATCGGAACGCCCTTCCTGTACCTCTTCGCGTTCGGTATCGGGCTCGCGACGCTCATCACCGAGAACGTGAGCCCGGTCCCCGGGGTCACCTACCTGCAGTTCGTGGCCCCTGCGCTGCTGGCGACGGCCGCGGTGCTCGTCGCGATGGAGGAGTACACGTTCGGCATCCTGCTCGGCCTCAAATGGAACCCGACCTACGTCGGCATGAACGCGGCGCCCATATCCGGTCGGCAGATCGTCGACGGGATCATGATCTTCATCGGCATCCGCATGCTCGTGACGACGGGTATCTACTTCGTCATCATGGTGCTGTTCGGCGCCGTCCCCTCCGGTTGGGGCGTGCTCACAATCGTCGCGGGCATGCTCGGCGGCTTCGCGTTCGCGCCGATCGCCGCCTACTCGGCGACGATCCAGGAAGACCGCGGTCAGTTCGCGATCCTGCAGCGCACGATCATCCTGCCCCTCACCCTCTTCAGCGGCACGGTGTTCCCGCTCACGCAGCTGCCCCTCTTCCTGCAGTGGATCGGGTGGATCTCCCCGCTCTGGCATGCGAGCGAGCTCGGGCGGCAGTTCGTGTACGGACCCACCGAGCCCATCTGGCTCACGGTCATCCACGTTGTCTATCTCGTGGGCCTCGGCGTGCTCGGCTGGCAGCTGTGCGTGCGCAACGTGACGCGGAGGCTCAACAAGTGACCACGGCCACCACTCAGACCACGCCGCCTCCCACCGGCGGAGTTCGCGCCCTGTACTCGGGCAACGCTCGTGCCGTGCTGGGTCGCGGCCTGCTCGCGACGCGCAGCACCAACTGGATGATCGTGCTCTCGGGCGTGTTCGAGCCGGTGTTCTACCTGCTCGCCCTCGGCATCGGCCTCGGCAGCTACATCAGCGGGGTCACGGATGCCCAGGGTAACGAGATTCCGTACGCCGCGTTCATTGCTCCGGCTCTTCTGGCCGTCTCGGCCATGAACGGCGCAATCTACGACTCGACGTGGAACGTCTTCTTCAAGATGCACTTCGGCAAGCTTTACCAGGGCATGCTCGCGACGCGGCTCGGGCCACTCGACGTCGCCCTGGGTGAGATCTCGCTCGCGCTGCTTCGCGGTGCCGCCTACGGCATCACGTTCCTGCTCATCATGCAGGTCATGGGACTCAACCTGTCGTGGACGGCGCTTCTCGCGCTCCCCGCGATCCTTCTTATCGCCTTCGGATTCGCGAGCCTCGGCATGGGCATCACGAGTTATCTCAAGACGTTCCAGCAGATGGAGTGGATCCAGTTCGTCATGCTGCCGATGTTCCTGTTCTCGGCGACGTTCTACCCGATCACGGTGTATCCGGAGCCCATTCAGTGGTTTATTCAGGCGCTACCGCTGTGGCACGGTGTGGAACTCGTGCGCGGACTCACCACGGGCGCGCTCACGATCGCGATGCTCTGGCACCTGCTGTATTTCGTCGTGATGATAGCCATCGGGCTGGTCTTCACGACACGACGCTTGCGCGCCCTCTTCCTCGACTGACCGCTACCCGGTGGTCGAGCGGAGTCGAGACCCGGATCTCGATACGCCCTTCGCGCTACTCGATCAGCGCACGCTCTTGATCGGGATCACCGCGAGCCCACCGAGCGCGGCGAACACTGCCGACGCCACGAACAGCGCGGGGAAGCCGGCGACGGCTGCCACGATGAACGCGCCGAGCAGCGGTGCCACGGCCTGCGGCACCGCGGTGGCGATGTTCATGATGCCGAGATCCTTGCCGCGCGTGTGTGAGTCGGGCAGCACCTGGGTTGCGAGCGCCTGGTCGACGGCCATGAAGCAGCCGTAGCCGGTACCGAGGATGGCGGCACCGATCGTCGCGATCGCGAGGTCGGGGATGAAGGCGAGCAGCAGCGCCGCTATCGCCTGCAGGTACGCGGCCATGTAGACGAAGACCTTGCGGCGTCCGATGACGTCGCTCAGGCGACCGAAACCGAGGGACGCGAGGATGAAGAACACGAGGTAGACGATCGTGAGGGTGAGCAGATCATCCTCGGCAGTCTCCGTGCGACCGAGGCCGAACATGATGAAGTACAGCAGCAGGGTCGTGCCGAGCGCATTGCCGAGGTTGACGAGAATGCGCCCGAGGAGTGTCCATCCGAAGTCGGGGTGCTTCACGGGGTTGATCCAGAAACCCTTCACGAGTGTGCCGAACGAAAACTTGGGGCGCAGCACCTTGGGCAGCACCTCGTCGGGCACGAGCAGCGCGAACGGCAGCACCAGCACGACGAGCGCGATGGCCATGGCGACGTAGCCGACGAAGACGGCGAGAGCGAGTTCGACGACCACGAGGATGCCGAGTACGGTGCCGATCGCTTGCGGGGCCGACACCCATCCCGACACGAATCCGCGCTGGTTGACCGGCACCTGGTCGGAGATCGTCGCGGTGATCGCCGCGGACACCACGCAGAAGCCGGTGATCGCGAGCGCCCAAAAAACGCCGATTCCCACCATCGTCTCCTGCACGCCGAGCAGCAGCAGCGAGATCGCGAAGATGAGCGTGCCCGCGATGATCCACGGGCGACGGCGGCCGAGCCGCGAGGTCGTGCGGTCGGAGAGTGCTCCCGTGAGCGGATAGGTGATGAGAGCGCACGCCCCCGCGATGCCGGAGATGATGCCAAACGCGACAACGCTCGCGACCCAGTCGGTCGCGAGAACCGGCACGGTCTCTGGATGCTGCGCCTGGAGTAACTCGTCGATCTGGCGCGGCAGCAGCAGCTGCACGGGCGTGAGCTGTGCCATCCAGATGCCGAGCCAGGCGGTCGCGAATAGGGCGATCCACCCGGCACGAACCTTCTTCTTGGGTTCGGCGAACGGCGTGAATGCGGGCGGGAGCGTCGGTGCGGTCACACGGTCACACTAGCGGCTGGGTGCCCCGGTCACCGGCCTGTCGCGCGCGGCTAGCCGCGGATGCTGCGCAGCACGAGCGCCGTCGCGACGGCTGCCTCGGCCGCCTCGGCACCCTTGTCTTCCTTCGAGCCGGGGAGTCCGGCGCGGTCGAGGCCCTGCTGCTCGTCGTCCAGCGTCAGCACGCCGAAGCCCACGGGCTTGCCCGTGAGTACGGATACCTGGGTGAGTCCGCTCGTCGCGGCATCCGACACGTACTCGAAGTGGGGGGTGCCACCGCGGATGATGACACCGAGTGCGACGACGGCATCGGCTCCGGCATCCAGGGCCGCCTTCGATGCGACGGGCAGCTCGAAGCTGCCGGGGACTCGCACCTCCGTCACCTCAGCGCCCGTCTCGGCGAGTGCGCGGCGGGCGCCCTCGAGGAGGCCGTTCGTGATCTGCTCGTGCCACGAGCCGGCGACGATCGTGACTCTGAGACCACGTCCGTCGGACTGGATGGTGGGGGAACCTGCGCCGCTCATGCGTTGCCTTTCAGTGTGGCCGCGAGGGCCCGATCGAGTGTTTCGTGGTTGGGGAGTGCGTGACCCATTCGGTCGCGCTTGGTGTCGAGGTAACCCTCGTTGTCGACGCCCACGCCGACGACGAGGGGGACGAGTTCAGTCACGGTGACACCGCGCTCTTCGAGCTGCCGGCGCTTCTCCGGGTTGTTGCTGAGCAGGCGCACCGACGTGAGTCCGAGGTCGGCGAGGATGCCCGTTGCGGCACCGTAGTCCCGCGCGTCGGCGGGGAGGCCGAGCGCCAGGTTGGCGTCGAGGGTGTCGAGGCCGTCCTCCTGCAGTCGGTAAGCGCGCAACTTGTTGATGAGTCCGATGCCGCGACCCTCGTGGCCGCGGAGGTAAATCACGACACCGCCGTCGCGCTGGATGGTCTCGAGCGCGGCATCCAACTGCGGGCCGCACTCGCACTTGAGAGAGCCGAAGGCTTCACCCGTCAGACACTCGGAGTGCACGCGCACGAGCGCACCGTCCTTGAGCGGTCCCTTGATAAAGGCCACGTGGTCGGCACCGGTCGAGCGGTCGCGGTACGCACGAACCGTGAAGGTGCCGTGCACGGTGGGCACGCGGGTCTCGACCTCGAACGAGACGCGGGACATCTCGGGGATCGCGTCGATCACCTCGGGGATTCCCTCGCACTTGTGCTCGATGAGCCACTCGATGATCGCCTCGATCGTTATCACGGGCACGTTCTCCCGCTCGCCGAGCTGGATGAGGCCGGGCAGACGCATCATCTCGCCGTCGTCCGCGACGATCTCACTGATCGCTGCGACCGGGGTGAGTCCGGCGAGCCGCATGAGATCGACCGCCGCCTCGGTGTGTCCGTCGCGCACCTGCACGCCCCCGTCGACCGCGCGCAGGGGGAGGATGTGTCCGGGTCGGAAGAGGCTCTTCGGGGTCGACGCGGGATCGGCGAGCACGCGCAGCGTGTGGCTGCGGTCGGCGGCGCTGATGCCGGTGCTGAGGCGGTCGGCGGCATCGACGGATACCGTGTAGGCGGTGCCGCGTGGGTCTTCGTTATGCGCGACCATGGGTGGTAGATCGAGCTTGTCGGCGATCTCGTTGGTCATGGGTGCGCAGATGAAGCCAGACGAGTGCTTCACCATCCACGCGATCCATTCTTGGCTTGCCAGTTCGGCCGCGATGATGATGTCGCCCTCGTTCTCGCGCCCTTCGTCGTCGGCAACGATGACGGGTCGACCGAGTCGCAGGGCTGCGACGGCCTCGGGGATGCTGGAGAGGCTCATGCGTGGGTCCTTTCGGTGGAACCGGTGGTCGAGCGTTCGCCGGTCGAGCGTTCGCCGGTGGTCGAGCGTTCGCCGGTGGTCGAGCGTTCGCCGGTCGAGCGTTCGCCGGTGGTCGAGCGTTCGCCGGTGGTCGAGCGTGTCGAGACCTCACTGAACTCGTTCAGCCGGGCTACGTGGCGGGCGAGGATGTCCGTCTCGATGTTCACGGTGTCGCCGACGCCCTTCGCGCCGAGCGTCGTGGCGGCGAGCGTCTCGGGGATGAGCGAGACCTCGAACCAGTCCCTGCCGACGCCGCTCACGGTGAGGGAGACCCCATCGACAGCGATCGACCCCTTGCCGGCGACGAGCGGGGCGAGGTTCGGGGCGAGATCGAAGCGAACGACTCGCCACGCGCTGCCCGGTTCGATCGACAGCACCGTCGATGTGCCGTCGATGTGTCCCTGCACGATGTGGCCGCCGAGGCGATCGCCGACCTGCGCCGCGCGCTCGATGTTGACGGTTGCCCCGGCGCCGAGCGTTCCCAGGTTCGACATCGCAAGGGTCTCGGCCATCACGTCGGCCGTAAACCAGTCCGCCCCCTGGTCGACAACGGTGAGGCACACGCCGCTCACCGAGATCGAGTCGCCGTGGGAGGCGTCGCTCACCGCGAGGGGCGCGCGCACGGTGAGGCGTGCGGCGTCCGCCTGCTTGTCCCAGGCGACAACCTCTCCGAGCTCTTCGATGATCCCCGTGAACATGTCAGTGTCCTTCCATTGCGCGCGGGGCCGTGGGCCGGGCGCTGAGGTGCAGGTCGTCGCCGAGCTGATCGAGGGCGAGGATCGTCAGCTCGCGAGCATCCGCAATGCTGTCGACGCCGATGTCGCCGACGGCCAGCCGTGACCCGCCGAGCAGTTTCGGCGCCAGGTAGATGGAGTACTCGTCGACGAGCCCCGCGGCGATGAACGCGCTCGCGAGGGTCGGGCCTCCCTCGACGTACACGCGTCGCACGTCGCGCTCAAACAGTCGAGCGAGTACGTCAGTGATGTCGCGCGAACGAGTAATGACGACGCCGGCCGGGTGGGCGTGCAGTCGAGCGTCGGCAGGGATGTCGCGTTCGCCGATAACGACGGGCACGGGTTGGTGGGGCAGCAGCTCTCCCCCGTCACCGCGCGCGGTGAGACTGGGATCGTCGGCAAGCACGGTGCCGGTTCCCACAATGATGGCGTCCGCGCGGGCGCGTTCCTCATGCACACGCTGTCGGGAGGCGGTACCGGTGATCCACTGGCTGGAGCCGTCGCTCGCCGCGGCGCGCCCATCGAGGCTCGCGGCCCACTTGACGGTCACGTAGGGGCGACCGAGTCGGGTCGCGGTGACCCACTCGTGCAGGAGCACACTTGACTCGTCGGCGAGGACCCCAGAAATCACGTCGACGCCGCCGTCGCGGAGGCGCTCGGCGCCACCCCCTGCGGCGGGGCTGGGATCGGTGAGCGAGTAGACGACGCGCGAGACACCGGCATCGAGGAGGGCAACGCTGCACGGGCCGGTTCGGCCCTGGTGGTTGCAGGGCTCGAGGGTGACGACGGCGGTGAGTCCGTGCGCGTCGGCGACCTTAGAGAGGGCGTCGATCTCGGCGTGCGGCGTGCCCGCCCCGTGGTGCCAGCCCTCCGCGACGATCGTGCCGTCGGCATCCAGCAGCACGCACCCGACCTGGGGGTTGCCACCCGTGACCGGACCCTGCGCGGCGAGCACGAGGGCGCGGCGCATCGCCGTCTCGTAGGTCTCGCTGCCGGTCATCCTGCGCCTCACGTCTGTTCTCAGACGGGCTCCAGGGGAATGGTCGAACGGCACTGCCGAACTACCCGTGCACCTCCCATCCGGACTGAGGAATCTTGCGATCCCATTACCGTCGGTCCCGGAATTCCACCAGGTCAACCCGACTCGCGTCAGGCTCGCGGACTGTCACCGCCGGTTCGGACTTTCACCGACCCCGGAGCACGTACTACTTGCTTCGTACGAGTGTAACCAACGCGCCTGTGCGCGAACTATTCCCGAGCTGCGTGCGAGATGACCACCGGCAGCTCCGCGAGGGACTGGATGATGCGAACCCCCGCCCCCGCCGCTGCAGCAACCTCGGCTGCTGTTGCCCCGCCAGACCTATCGAGCCACACGCCGGTGAGTCCCGCGGCTGCTGCTCCCATTGCGTCGGTCGCGAGGCGGTCGCCGATGTACACCGCGGAGCCGGGCTCCACGCCGAACTGGGCCACTGCGTGCTCGAAGATGCGGGCATCCGGCTTGGCGTATCCGAACTCGTGACTCGTGACGAGGTGTTCGATGCGATTGGTGAGGCCGAGGGCATCCAGTTTCGCCATCTGAAAGTCGAGGATGCCGTTGGTGATCATGCCGATGCGCACGCCCATGTCGTCGAGTCGATCGAGGCAGGGGAGGGTGTCGTCGTAGAGGGTCCAGGCGCGGCGGTACTCGATGAGGTAGGTGTCGAACCACTTTTCCGCGTCGGTGTCGAGTTCGAAGGCGACGCCGTGCGGGTGCATGAAGTCGCGCACGCGTGCGTGACGCTGGCCGAGGTAGCTGAGTTCTCCCGCGAGGTAGCGGGAGTAGTGCTGTTCTTCGAGTTCGTCCCAGCGATCCTGTTCGCGCGCCGCGTCGGCGTCAGGCACGACCGCGGCGAGGTGCGCGGCGATCCCGTCGCGCACGGCGGTGCGGTGGGCGAAGAGCGTGTCGTCGAGGTCGAAGATGGCGACGGTGATCTCGGGCATGAGGGTCACTGGCGGGAGGCTCAGCGCCGCGGCAGGAAGCCCACGCGGTCGTACACCCGCGCGAGGGTCGCATCGGCGATCTCGGCAGCACGGTCCGCGTTGCCCGCGAGGATGCGGTCGAGTTCGGCCGGGTCGGCGAGCAACTCAAGCGCTCGGGCGCGGATCGGGGCGAACTCTTCGGTGACCACCTCGGCGACTGCACCCTTGAGGTCGCCGTATCCGCGGCCCTCGAACTCGACCTCGAGGTCGGTGATGGAGCGACCGCTGAGCACCGAGTGAATGGTGAGCAGGTTGGAGACGCCAGCCTTCTTCTCCCGGTCGAATCGAATCTCACGCTCATCATCGGTCACGGCGGACTTGAGCTTCTTTGCGGTGCGTGACGGCTCGTCGAGCAACCAGAGCACGCCATTCTCGTTGGCCGCAGATTTGCTCATCTTGGCGCTGGGCTCCTGCAGGTCGTAGACCTTCGCAGTTTCCTTGAGGATCTGCACCTCGGGCACGACGAAGGTGTCGCCGAAGCGCGAGTTGAAGCGCCCCGCGAGGTCACGCGTGAGCTCGATGTGCTGGCGCTGGTCCTCGCCGACGGGTACAACGGTGGCGTCGTACAGCAGGATGTCCGCCGCCTGCAGGATCGGGTAGGTGAAGAGACCCACCGACGCTGAATCCGACCCCTGCTTGGCCGACTTGTCCTTGAACTGGGTCATGCGGCTCGCCTCGCCGAAGCCCGTGATCGTGTTGAGCACCCAGGCGAGTTGAGTGTGTGCCGCGACCTGGGATTGCACGAAGAGAGTCGAGTTGGCGGGGTCGATCCCGGCGGCGATGTACTGCGCCGCGGTGCGGCGGGTCTGTTCGCGAAGCAGGGCAGGGTCCTGGGGAACGGTGATCGCGTGCAGGTCGACGACGCAGAAGATGGCGTCGTGGGTCTGCTGCATGTCCCGCCACTGCAGGAGTGCACCCATGTAGTTGCCGAGGTGGAGGGAGTCGGCGGAGGGTTGCATTCCGGAGAAGAGACGGGGTTTGGTCATCCGCCCATTCTTTCAGACCGGTGGTCGAGCGACGTCGAGACTCACACCTCGTAGTCGACGACGACGGGTGCGTGGTCGCTCCAACGCTGGTCCCACGCTGCTGCGCGATCGACGGTGTAGTTCTTCACCGTTGCGGCGAGCTCGGGGGTGGCCACGTGGTAGTCGATGCGCCAGCCGGTGTCTTTATCGAAGGCCTGTCCGCGCTGCGACCACCAGGTGTACGGCCCGTCGACCTCGCCTGCCCACTGCCGGCCCACATCCACCCAGCCGAGTCCCGGCCCGGTCGTGCCGTCGACTGCCTCGACCGGTGCTCCCTCAGCGCCGAAGAAGCGGTCGAAGTAGCTGCGTTCACGCGGGAGGAACCCGGCGTTCTTGCGGTTGCCCTTCCAGTTGCGGATGTCGAGTTCGCGGTGCCCGACGTTGAGGTCGCCCACGATGAGCGCGAGCGGTGAGTGGGCGCGCAGCTCGGGCATCCTCGCTTCCATGGCGTCAAGGAAGGTGTACTTCTCGACCTGCTTGGGGCTGTCTGCCTCGCCCGAATGCACGTAGGCAGAAACCACGGTGACGACCTGGTCGCCGACCGAGTAGTCGGCTTCGATCCAGCGCCCGGCACTGTCGAACTCTTCGGCGCCGAGTGTGACGCGATGGATGCTCGCCCGATTGCGCGACGCGATAGCGACGCCCGCTCGCCCTTTCGCGGTTGCCGCGTCGTGCACGATGTCCCACTCGCTGCCGAGCAGGTTCTCGAGGTCTTCGGTGGCCGCGCGCACCTCTTGCATCGCGAGGATGTCGACACCCCGGGCATCCAGCCACTCGCCCATGCCCTTGCGGAAGGAGGCGCGCACGCCGTTTGTGTTGACTGATGCAATTCGCAGCGGCTTGGCCATGATTTCGAGCCTATCCAGCACGACTGACGTCGCCGTTCCACCGAAGCCTCAGGCGGATCTAGAGCGCCACCGCAGGGTCGCTCGGCTCGATCGTCGTCTTGCGGCCGCGCTTGCGCTTTCCCGAGAGGTCGAGGCCGTCGTCATCGGCACCGACCGCGATCCAGGCGCCCCCGATGAGGATCACCTGGCAGACGAGGTTAAACCAGATGAGCAGACCGATGATGACGGCGAAGGAGGCGAGCAGAGGGTTGCTCGTCGCCCCACCGAGCAGCGCAGTACCCAGAAACTTGAGCACGCCGAGCGCGAGTGCCGCCAGCAGCGTGCCCTGCGCGAGCAAGCGGAAGGGGATGGCGATGCCCGAGACGAATCGGTAGAAGGCCCCGAGTACGAGGGAGTCGAGCAGGAAGACAAGCACGAATCCCACGACGCGAGCGAGGATGACGGCGGTATCCGAGTCCGCGTCGATGCCGAGCGCCTCAAGCGCCCACCCGAGCATGGCGGATGTCAGCACGGTCAGCGCGGCCGAGAGAAGGATGCCCAGGGCGAAGGCCAGCGCGATGCCCAGGTCCTTGAGCTTGAGAAGCAGGAAGTTCGCGTCCTGGCCGGGTAGCCCGAACATGGTGCGCATGGCATCGCGCCCCGACGCGAGCCAGCCCAGCGCGGTGAACAACAGCACGCCCGCGGCAATCACACCCGTCCAGCCGAGGATCGCCGCTGAGAACAGCTGGTCGGGCTTGATGGCGCCGCCGTCGCCCGCGTCGATGAGACCCGGAATGCTCGTCTCCAGCAGTGTGAAGAGCGCATCCTGTAGATGCGGGCTCGAGCGGATGACCGACCCGGCGACCGCGAAAGCCACCCAGATCGCCGCGAAGACGGCAAAGATCGCCTGATACGAGAGTCCGGCGGAGAGGATGGGGCCTCGGCGAGCGGTGTAGTGCATGAACACGCGCACGGGTTTGAGGTGCGTGACCCACGTGACAACGGCGGCGATCCGCTCCTTCACACCCATTCCTCCACCCTAGCTAGGCTGACAGCGGGCAACTTCTATGGAGAGGAATCACCAGATGGAATTGCGCGGCGTCGGCGTCGGACGCGGCATGGCGATGGGCCCCATCCTGAGGATGCCCGACCCGCTCCCCGAGCCTCCCGCCTCCCGGCACACCGGCGATGCGGCTGCCGAGTACGCGACCGTGCAGCACTCACTCGCGGCCGTCGCGGCCGAGCTCACTGCCACGGGAGTCAGGGCGGGCGGAACAGCGAAGGACGTGCTCCAGGCCGCGGCCATGATGGCCCAGGACCCCGCCCTCGCCGACGACATCAAGGCGCGCATCGAGTCGGGGTGGAGCGGCGAGCGCGCGGTGTTCGACGCGTTCGACGCGTTCCGGGTCATCCTTCTCGGCATGGGCGGGTTGATGGCTGAGCGCGCGACCGATCTCACTGACGTTGCCCAGCGCGTGCGTGCCCACCTGCGCGGCGTGCCGGTACCCAGCGTTCCGTCGAGCGATTCGCCGTTCATCCTGGTCGCTGCCGATCTCGCCCCCGCAGACACTGCGCTACTCGACCTCGACAGGGTGCTCGGGTTCATCACGCGTGATGGGGGGCCCACGAGCCACACGGCCATCCTTGCCCGCTCACGATCGATCCCGGCGATCGTCGGCGTCTCGAAAGCGCTCGAGCTCAGCGAGGGCACGGTCGTCGTGATGGATGCCGCGGCCGGACTCGTCACGTCCGACCCCGATGACGCACTCATCTCCCTGGCCAACCGCCGCATCGCCGCGCGAGCCGCGGCCTCGACCGAACCGATCGTCGAGGGTGCTCTCGCCGACGGTACGAGAGTTCCCCTGCTGGCCAACGTGGGATCGCCCAAGGACGCCCCCGAGGCGGTAGCGCTCGGCGCCGAGGGCGTCGGGCTGTTTCGAACCGAGTTCCTCTTCCTCGACTCGAGAACCGCGCCGACCGTGGCCGAGCAGCAGAAAAAGTACACGGAACTGCTCGACTACTTCCCCGGCAAGCGCGTCGTGGTGCGCGCGCTCGATGCGGGCGCTGACAAACCCTTGAGCTTTCTCGCACCCGAACACGAGCAGAATCCCGCGCTCGGTGTGCGTGGCTTGCGTGCTCTGCGGGCGAGCGAGCAGGTCTTGGTCGACCAGTTGACCGCGCTGAAGGGCGCACAGGATGAGACCGCGGCCGACCTGTGGGTCATGGCACCGATGGTCGCCGATGTCGAGGAGACCGAGTACTTCGTGCAGCTCGCGAAAGCGCTCGGGCTGCAGACGGTCGGGGTGATGGCCGAAGTGCCCTCCCTCGCCGTCATGGCCGACCACGTGTTCTCCAGCGCGGACTTCGTCTCGATTGGCACCAACGATTTGACCCAGTACACGTTGGCGGCGGACCGCACACTGGCGCGCGTCGCGAGCTACCAGGATCCGTGGCATCCGGCCGTGTTGAGGCTCGTCAAGCTTGTCGGGGATGCCGGCGCAACCGCCGACAAGGGCGTGGGCATTTGTGGCGAGGCAGCGGCCGATCCGCAGCTCGCGGTCGTGCTCGTGGGTCTCGGTGCCACTTCGCTGTCGATGACGCCCGCGGCGCTCGCCGAGGTGCGCGCCGAACTGGCGACCGTGACACTCCAACAGGCCAGAGCCAAGGCGGATGCCGCACTCGCGGCCCCGACCGCCTCCGCGGCCCGACGAGCCGCCGCCTCGGCGTAGCAGTCCCCCTTTTTGGGGACCGGTTTTCCCCCATTCTGGGGACAATCCGATGTGGTGCGCGCTCCGGCACGGCTGCCACACTGGACAAGCTCCTGAACCCGAAGCAGGAGCAAGAAATGGTACCCGAAACCATGCAGTACACCTTTACCCGAAACTCGTAGACCCCGGAAACACGTCGGCACCGGCCGGTAGTGCTTCCCGGCGCTACCAGTTCCCCTTTCGTGCCCGCGTGTTCCGGGGCCTGCGAACCTGCGTGCAGTCTTTGCCTGCGCGCCCAACAGGTTGGCAAACCCGACAATGCGCTTACCCACGCTCTTTTCTCGACCCTCTCTCGCGCGCCGATTCGCTGCAGTAGTCGCGACTCTCGCCACAGCAACCCTTCTCGCCGTCTCGGTGCCGATGACGGCCAATGCGGCTCCGGGCGACTCGACCGTCACGGTCAACGTCAAGTCCCTGCGGTCGGCGTCGAGCACCGTCGACGGACTCGCGGGCGTCACCGTCCGCCTCTTCGAGGACGATGCCGCGAACAACACGGCGGGCGCGGCGACCCCCTTCACGTGTCTCACCGACGCCTCCGGCGTCTGCACCATCACGGTGCCGAACACCCAGAACAACGGGGCGAACAACAAGCGCTTCTGGGTGCGCGTCGACAGCGCGCCGAACGGATATTTCGTCAACGACTACCTCGTGACGGGCAACAACACGACGCAGGGCAACGATCGCTTCGCCGCAACCCCGCAGGCGTATCGCACCCCGGTTCTCAACAACTCGACCGTGACTATGCCCTCGACGAGCTCGATGCCGTCGACGTCGAAGCTGCCCGGCATCAACAACCAGGTGAGCACGTCCGACCGCTGGGTGTCGGGCGCCGCGTTCTCGGTGTCGAAGAACAACAACCGCTACCAGCCGACGTGTACGCCTCCCGTCGAGATCGCGGTCGTTCTCGACCTCTCGCTGTCGATGGAGGGCGCGGGCCTCGCGGGGGCGAAGGCCGCTGCAAAGCAGTTCATCGCTTCCCTGGTCGGTTCCGGTGCCACCGTCGCGCTGTACACCTTCTCGACGACGGCGCCAGCCGACTCAGGAAATTCGGGCCGCAACTGGGCGGCGCTCGAAGTAACGCAGGCCAACCTGGCGACCTTCAACAGTCGCATCGACGCCTACACGACGTGGGGCTACACCAACTGGGATCGCGGCCTCTGGCAGGTCAAGGATGCCGCTGGCAATTACGACCTCGCGGTCGTGCTCACGGACGGTAACCCGACGGTCTTCGGCAGCGAGCCCACCTCGACCTGGACCAACCTCCAGAAGACGCAGGAGGCGGTCTTCTCCGCCAACGCTCTCAAGTCCGAGGGAACGCAGATCCTCGCGTTCGGCGTGGGAACGGGTCTCTCCGGCCCGGCAGACAACCTCATCGCGATCTCGGGCGCGACCCCATGGAACGGCCAGGCAGGTACCGTCGCGAGCTCCGACTACTTCCAGACCGACAAGTGGGCGGATGTCGGCATGGGCCTGACCTCGCTCGCGAAGTCTGTCACCTGCGCTGTGCCGATCGAGGTCACCAAGACCGAGGTCCTTGCCAACGGAACCACCCAGGCCGGCAACGGCTGGGAGTTCACGGCTACCAACTCGGGCGGCGTCGGGGCGCTCCCCAACGGCACCCAGGTGACCGCGAACGGCGGCAAGGCCAACTGGACGCTGACGTTCGCCAAGCCGGGGGACTCCACGAGCATCTCGCTCACGGAGACCGCCAAGCAGGGCTGGACGTTCACGAGTGTCGAGTGCACGAACAAGGGCACGGTCATCCCGAACATCCCGCAATCCCTGCCCATCTCGATCCCCGGGGTCAAGGTCGGCGACGACATCAAGTGCGCCGTCACCAACACGCAGCCGCAGGCCGCGAGCCTCAAGGTCGTCAAGCTCTGGGTCGTCAACGACGGCGCGCCCGTCGCGAACGGTCAGCAGCCCGACGGGCTCTCGGCCCAGCTGACGGTCAACGGTGACGACAAGGCCTGGGGTGCTGTGCATGCGGGCTACACCAAGGGCTCGACCGTGACTCTCAACGAGAAGACGACGGACACGAGTGAGCTCTGCACGATCACGGACAAGAAGCTCACAAGCCCGTCGACGGCGGCCCTGCCGTACCAGGCGACTCTCGCCAATGCGACGAACGAGTACGCGATCACCAATTACGTGACGTGTGATTCCGCGCCGCAGCTGCAGCTCAAGAAGGTCGTGACGGACGGAGTGGTTCCCGCGAACAAGTGGACGCTCACCGCGACCGCATCGGGTGCCACCACCATCACGGGCAAGGGGCTCGCGCCCTATGCTCCCGCGAAGGCTGGCATCGCATACTCGCTGACGGAAACCCCCGACGCTGGCTACGAGGGCTTCACCAAGAGCGCCTGGGTCTGCACGATCACAGACGGGCCCGGAACGGGCCAGACCCTGCCGACCACGGGTGACAAGGTCACTCTCTCGGTCAACACCAAGGTCGAGTGCGTCATCACGAACACGGCCAAGAACGTCGTCCCCGGCTTCGACAAGGCCGCGGGAACCGCGACGGCCAACGCCGACGGTACCTGGAACGTGAGCTACACGCTCACGGCATCCAACCCGTCAGCGGTGCTCGGCGTGACCTTCGACATCGATGACACCCCGAACCTCCCGGCGGGCGTCACTGGTGTGAGCGCGACGGTTCAGCCTCAGGGTGGCGCAGCATCCACGTTCCCGTGGACGAGCGGAACCTTCACGGTCGCCGACGACGTCACGATCGCCGCTGGTGGCGCGCCGAAGGTGTACACGGTGACCCTCACGGTTTCCGTCGCGCCCGGTACCGCACCGACCTCGCTCGAGTGCAAGCCCGCTGGTGGCGGCATGGACAATGACGCGGTGCTCACTCCCGTGGGGGGAACCCCCATTGCGGATCATGCCTGTGTCTCGATCACGCCTCCCACCGTCTCCCACACCAAGACGCTGAAGAGCTACTCGCAGAACGCCGATGGCACGTGGACGGTTGTCTACGACGTGAACGTCACGGCCGCAGGTTCCGGCGTCGCGCTCTACAACCTCTCGGATGTCCCGAAGTTCGGCGCCGGCATCACGGCAACGGGTACGGCGACGGGTCCCGCTCAGGCGGCTTCGTGGGATGGCGCCGGTACGACGACTCTCGCGACCAACCAGCCCATTCAGGCCGGTGCGGCCCAGAAGTACACGATCACGCTCATCGCGACGGTAGCGGCTGGCGTCATCGGCACCCCCGCCGCAGATTGCACGCTGGAGCAGGGCGAGGCGGGAACCGGGTTCCTCAACACCGCGACCCTCACCGTCAACGGCAAGTCCACGACGGATGAGGACTGCGCGAGCCCGGTGAAGCCGACGCTCGACAAGGCCTGGATCTCGACGACCCAGAACCCCGACGACACCTGGAGGGTGACGTTCGAGGTCAAGGTCGCGAACCCGAGCGACACCGCTGGTCTGTACTACTCGCTCACCGACACCCCGGCGTTCCTGGACGGCGTGACGGTCACGGGTCGCACGGTCGCCCTCAACGGTGGCGCCGCGTCACCGTGGAATGGAACCGACCCGCTGGCGACGAACCGCTCGCTGCCGAAGTCGACAACCGACACCTACGTGCTGGTCTTCACGGTGGATGTCCCACTAGGCCTTCCGTCGGACAGGCTCGACTGCAAGCCAACCACCCCGAAGCACGGCTTCTTCAACAGCTCGACGATGACCTCGGGTAATGACTCCACGACGGACACCGATTGCGGTCCCGTCAAGGAGGGCGTGCTCCCGCTCGTCGAGAAGACGGTGAAGCCCGGATTCCCGCGCCAGGTTGCGGGCGGCGACTGGGTCATCCAGTACACGGTTACGGTGTCGACTCCGCAGGGCAACACGCTCGCGGCGAAGTACAACCTGAGCGACGCACTCAAGTTCGGCGACGGCATCACGGTGCTCTCCTCGTCGATCGCGGGCCCGGTCGCGACCAACCCGAACTGGAACGGTCGCACCGATACCTCGGTCGTCTCGAACATCGTGCTCCCCGCCGGCCAGTCGCACGTCTACACGGTCTCGGTGAGCGCGCGCCTCGCTGAGGGTGTCGTCAACACCCCCGCCGCGGACTGCACGCTCGAGCGCCCGGAGACCGGCACCGGGTTCCTCAACACGGTGGTGCTCACGAGCGGTTCGCTCGAGCGCACGGCCGAGGCCTGCAAGAGCCCCGCCGCCCCCGAGTTCACCAAGGACCTCGTGGGAACCCCGGTGAAGGGAGCCGACGGCAAGTACACGATCACGTACACGCTCAAGGCCACGAACCCCTCGACGCTCGAGCTCAACTACGACCTCGACGACACCCTCGGGTTCGCGAGCGGCGTGACGATCTCCAGCGCGACGGTCACCGGCGCCCAGGGCATCCCGACGAACGCAGCCTGGAACGGGGCGGGTACCACCCGCGTCACGACCGGCAAGGCGATCGCCGCGGGCGTCACAGACACCTACACGGTGACGGTCGTCGCGACCCCGACGGTGAATATCGCCGACGCGAACCTCGCCTGCAAGGAGGCGACGCCGGGCAAGGGCTACTTCAACGGAGCGGTTCTCACGAGCGGTGCCGACACGTATGCGGATGATGCGTGCGCACCCATCACCAAGGTCGAGCTGCCCAAGCTCGCGAGCACCGGCTCTTCGGTGAACGCGGCCTGGTGGGTGGGTGGCGCACTGCTGCTCGTGCTGGGGGCGGCGCTCCTCGCGCTGCGCGCCAAGCGTCGCCAGCCGAAGCACTGAGCACCGGCCGCATCGCTCTGATAACTGAATAGCCGGCGCGGGTCGGACGAAATTGGCAAAGAAATTTCGTCCGACCCGCGTCATAGTTCGCGGGCTACGCCGTCTCTTTCTGTGAGATCAGCACTGGTGCTGCTCTCTTCCCATAGGGACAATAAGAGGGACCCGGGAAATGGATCAGGGGGATGAACGAGAATGGCGCTCTGAAGCTAACCACTTCAGACGAGCAGTTGATCGAGCAGACACGCGCTGGGGACGAGCGCGCCTTTGCCGAGCTATGGAAACGCCATTTTCGCTCGGGGGCACGTGTCGCCCGCCAGTTCACGTCGTCGCTAGATGCGGATGACCTCGTTTCTGAGGCCTATACGCGCATCTATCAACGCGTTCTGGCGGGCGGCGGCCCGACCGGAGCATTCCGCCCGTACCTCTACACGACTATTCGCAACGTGGCCTCGACCTGGGGCGCGGCGTCTAAGGATGTGCAGGTGGACGACATCGCAGACTGTGAAGATCCGGACACGATCGATGATCCCGTCGCGTTCGCTCTCGATCGAACCCTTACCGTAACGGCCTTCCGCAGCCTTCCGGAACGCTGGCAGTCTGTGCTCTGGTACACCGAGGTCGAGGGCATGGACCCGCACGAGGTTGCGCCGCTCATGGGCATGACCGCCAATGGGGTGGCTGCTCTGTCGTATCGAGCTCGCGAGGGGCTTCGCAAGGCGTGGTTGCAGGCCCACGTTAGTGACGCTACTGCCTCAGGTGACTGCCGGTGGACGATTTCTCGCATGGGTGACCACGCTCGGAACGGGCTCACGGCTCGGGAAGCCGAGCGCATGAACGCTCATCTGACGACATGCGATCGCTGCGCGATCATCAACGAGGAAGTGGATGAGGTCGGTTCGCGCCTCGCTCTCGTCATGATCCCACTCCTGCTCGGGGGTGCCGCCGGCGGAACGATGTTGTCGACGATGTCAGAGAACGGCGGCGCTCTCGCGTCGGTCGCTTTCGCCATCCCTGCCATGCCGGAGACGGTTGTCGCTGGCGGAACCGCTGTCGCGGGGGGCGTCGCCGGGCTGTTCGCCGCGACCGCTCCGGCCGCACTGGTGGGTGCGCTCGCGATCGCCGTCGCCATAACGGGGGGCGTGATCGTCAATACGCATCCTGAGGGTGGTGCTGCACGCAGCGATGCCACCTCGAGTGATGGGGGTGCGGATGATGCGGCGCTCGTCACTTCGACCACCGACGCCTCCGCGTTCGGCCTCGACAACCCTGCCCACATTCCCGCGGGCACCGGCACCGTCCTCCAGGGTGTCGGCGGAGTAGTCGACAGCGTGGTCGGAGGCGTCGGCACGGTGGTGGGCGGAGTCACCAGCGGGCTCGGCTCGACCGTCGGTGGGGTTGTCGGAGGGGTCGGCACGGTTGTCGGCGGCGTAACTAGTGGTGTCGGGGGAGTGGTCGACGACGTCGTCGAGCCAGTGGTCGAGGCCGTCGTTCCCCCCACCGTCGCGACGGTGGATGTCTCTCTGAGCGGCAGGGGAGTGCCCGGGGCCACCGTGACCGCGTCGGTCGGCGGAGCCGTCTACGCGTCGACCGTGATCGGGTCGAACGGCACCTTTTCCCTCACGGTCGCGGGCGTTCCTCAGGGGTCCACAGTCGGGCTACAACAGCACCTGGGTGGACTTCTCAACATTCTGAACATCCCGCTGAGCCTCGACTCTGGCGTCGTCGGCGCGGTCGTCAGCCTCCTGAACTGACGCTCGAACCGAACTGAAAAATAGTTCGGTTCGTCGCGTCATAATCGCGCCCGTCGAGAGTCTCTCTGTGCGAGGGGGAATCCCTGTTCCTCGAACGTCACGAGGAACGTCGGCTCCCGCCCGTTCACCCAGAGGTGGGCGGGGGCCGATCCGCCCTCTGAGCGAACCTTACGGTTGGCCGCGAAGAATGGCCTGCTTCACCTCGGCGATGGCCTGGGTGACCTGGATGCCTCGCGGGCACGCGTCGGTGCAGTTGAAGGTCGTGCGGCAGCGCCACACGCCTTCCTTGTCATTGAGGATGTCTAGGCGTACCTGAGCACCCTCGTCGCGCGAGTCGAAGATGAAGCGGTGCGCGTTCACGATCGCGGCCGGGCCGAAGTACTGGCCATCCGTCCAGAAGACGGGGCAGCTCGAGGTGCATGCGGCGCAGAGGATGCACTTGGTGGTGTCATCGAAGCGTGCACGCTCCACGGGGCTCTGTGTGCGCTCCTTGCCCTGCTTGGGCGCCGTGTTCGACATGAGGAAGGGGTTCACCGAGCGGAAGGACTCGAAGAACGGGTCCATGTCGACGATGAGATCCTTCTCGAGGGGCAGACCCTTGATCGCCTCGACGTAGATCGGTTGAGTGATGTCGAGGTCTTTGATGAGCGTTTTACACGCGAGACGGTTCTTGCCGTTGATGCGCATGGCATCGGAGCCGCACACACCGTGCGCGCACGAGCGACGGAAGGTCAGCGAGCCGTCCTGCTCCCACTTGATCTTGTGAAGGGCATCCAGGATGCGGTCGGTCGCCCGCAATTCGACATCGAAGTCCTGCCAGCGGGGCTCCTCATCGACCTCGGGGTCGAAACGGCGGATGATCAGAGTCGCGGTGAACGTCGGGATGGCATCGGCTGCGCTCGGCTTGTCGAGAACTGCGTTGGACATATCAGTACTTTCGCTCCATCGGCGGATAGTTCGTGATCACCACGGGCTTCCAGTCGAGCTTGATGTGGTCACCCGCGTCTGTCGACTCGGGGTCGCCCACGAGGTAGGCCATGGTGTGAACGAGGAAGTTCTTATCGTCGCGCTCGGGATAGTCCTCGCGCATGTGACCGCCGCGGCTCTCCTTACGGGCCCGCGCCGAGTAGACCAGCACCTCCGCGAGGTCGAGCAGGAATCCGAGTTCGACTGCCTCGAGCAAGTCGGTGTTGTACCGCTTGCCCTTGTCTTGCAGCTGAATGTTCTTGTACCGAGCGCGGAGCTTCTCGATGAGGTGTGTGACCTCCTCGAGACTCTCGTCGGTGCGGAAGATCTGCGCGTTGCGGTCCATCGAGTCTTGCAGTTCCTTGCGGATGACTGCGATGCGCTCGGTTCCGTCGCCGCTGCGCACCATGTCGAGGATCTTTTGCACGCCCGAGGCGGGGTTCTCGGGCAGCGGTACCCAGGGTGCATCCTTTACGAATTCGACCGCGTTCTTGCCCGCCCGCTTACCGAACACGTTGATGTCGAGGAGCGAATTGGTGCCGAGACGGTTCGACCCGTGCACCGAGACGCACGCGCACTCGCCCGCGGCGTACAGTCCGGGCACCACGTCGGTGTTGTTGCGCAGCACCTCCGCTTTGACGTTGGTCGGAATGCCGCCCATGGCGTAGTGCGCAGTGGGCAACACCGGAACCGGCTCGGTGTACGGCTCGACACCCAGGTAGGTGCGAGCGAACTCCGTGATGTCGGGGAGCTTCTCGTCGATCACCGCGGGCTCAAGGTGGGTGATGTCGAGGTAGAGGTAGTCCTTGTCAGGCCCGGCACCGCGACCCTCCCGCACCTCGAGGGCCATCGAGCGCGCGACGATGTCACGGGGCGCGAGGTCCTTGAGGGTGGGGGTGTAGCGCTCCATGAAGCGCTCGCCGTCGACGTTGCGCAGGATCGCCCCTTCACCGCGCGCGGCTTCGGAGAGCAGGATGCCCAGACCCGCGAGTCCCGTCGGGTGGAACTGGAAGAACTCCATGTCTTCGAGCGGGAGTCCCTTGCGCCACACGATTCCGACACCGTCACCCGTGAGGGTGTGGGCGTTCGAGGTGGTCTTGAAGATCTTGCCGAATCCGCCGGTCGCGAAGATGACTGCCTTCGCGTGGAACACGTGCAGGTCACCTGTCGCGAGCTCGTAGGCGACGACGCCGGAAGGCTGCTCTTTGCCGTCAACCTCGGTCATGATCATGTCGAGCACGTAGAACTCGTTGAAGAAGTTGATGCCGAGCTTGACGCAGTTCTGGAACAGCGTCTGCAGGATCATGTGGCCGGTGCGGTCGGCGGCGTAGCATGCGCGGCGCACCGGCGCCTTGCCGTGCTCGCGGGTGTGCCCACCGAAGCGACGCTGGTCGATCTTGCCGTCGGGCGTGCGGTTGAACGGAAGGCCCATGTTCTCGAGGTCGATGACTGCGTCGATGGCCTCCTTGGCGAGGATCTCGGCGGCATCCTGGTCGACGAGGTAGTCGCCACCCTTGACGGTGTCGTAGGTGTGCCACTCCCAGTTGTCTTCTTCGACGTTCGCGAGCGCGGCCGCCATGCCGCCCTGTGCGGCGCCCGTGTGGGAGCGCGTTGGGTAGAGCTTGCTGATGACGGCGGTGCGCGCGTGCGGCCCCGTCTCGATCGCGGCACGCATGCCCGCGCCACCGGCTCCGACGATGACGATGTCGTGCTGGTGGTAGTGGATTCCGTCGACTACTGAGCCGTCCTTGGGTAGTTCCATGCTCACGGCACCGGGCAGAAGCTAGGCAGGAGGTCTGCAGGGGCGCCTGCGGGGCAGGGGTCGAAGGTGTAGATCACGAGTGTTCCCAAGATGAGCAGTACTGCGGTCGACGCGGCGATCGCGCCAAGCAGGATGTAACGGACGAGTCGATTGGTCGCGTAGTCGTTGGTGAGAGTGCGCATGCCGTTGGCGCCGTGGATGAGCGCGAGCCACAGCAGCAGCGTGTCCCACACGACCCAGAAGGGATCGGCGAGCTTGCCCGCCACGAACGCGAAGTCGATGGCCTTGACACCCTCTCCCGCGACGAGGTTCACGAAGAGGTGGCCGAAGATCAGCACAACGAGCACGACCCCAGACGCGCGCATGTAGATCCATCCCCACTTTTCCCAGTTGGGGCCGCGGCGGCGTCGTACCGGGGTGACGCTGCGGGGAGCCTCGATCGTGGTCACTCTCCACCTCCGAAGATGTGCATGAGCTGGCGCGGGATGAAGCCCGCGAGCAGAACGATCCAGACCGCGATGACGATCCAGAACAGCAGCTTCTGGTGGCGCGTTCCGACGCTCCAGAAATCGATGAGGATGATGCGCAAACCGTTGAGCGCGTGCAATCCGATCGCTGCCACGAGCGCGATCTCACCGAGCCCCATGATGGGCGTCTTGTACGCGCTGATGACGGCGTTGTAGGCCTCAGGACTCACGCGCACGAGCGCGGTGTCGAGAATGTGCACGAGCAGGAAGAAGTAGATCGCAACGCCGGTGATGCGGTGCAGCACCCACGACCACATTCCCTCGCGTCCGCGATACAGGGTTCCGGCGGGGCGCCGCGGCATTCGGATCTTGGGCATGGCGAGCGGCTCGTTCGCCAGGGTACCCGCCGACTTCTGTGGCACGAGTAATCCCTCCTAGCGGGATGTGCGGGCCGCACTCAAGCGACCGACGACTGTCCGGGTCGGACCTCTCCAGTGTATTCCGCCGCGGAGGGCCATTCGTCCGCCGGGCTGCTCGACCTGTGGAAAGAATCTGGATTCTTGGCCACGCGATGTGCGCGACCTCAGTTCAGCGACTCCGCGAGCGCGTTGGAGTGGGTCGCGATCGCCGCGCGATAGTGCACCAGCAGTTCGTTGCAAATACCCCGCCAGCTGCGCCCCAGCACGCTGCGACGCCCCGCTTCGCCCATGCGCGCCCGCAGTGAGAGATCGAGGGCGAGCGCTTCTACATACGCGCGGAGCTGTTCGTCGCCTCCGGCGTCGAACAGGTAGCCGGTGACGCCGTGCTCCACGAGGTCGACGGGTCCGCCGGCGCGAGGTGCGACCACCGGCAACCCACTCGCGTGCGCTTCTTGCAGAGTCTGGCCGAAGGTCTCCTCTTCGCCGGTGTGCACGAAGACGTCGAGTGCGGCGTAGGCGGCGGCGAGGGCTGCACCCGACAGCGAGCCGAGGTGGGTCACGGGCATCCCGCGCAGCTCCCTCTTCACGCTTGCGCTCGAGGGGCCGTCGCCGACGATGGCGATGCGGATGCCCGGCAGGCCTCGAAGCACCCGCAGCCGCTCGACCTGCTTCTCTGGCGCGAGTCGTCCGACGTAGCCGATCACGGTCTCGCCGTTCGGCGCGATGCGCGAGCGCAGCCGCCTCGCGGCAGTCGTGCCGCGGTTGCGCGGGTGGTAGGTCTCAAGGTCGACACCGCGGCCCCAGCGGGCGAGCCGACGGATGCCCGCGCGCTCGAGATCGTTCATCGACGCGGACGACGGCACGAGGGTCACGGTCGCACCCTCGTGAATCCAGCGCACCGCACGCCACGCGACGCGCGTCATCGCACCCAGACGGTTTCGTCGCGCGTAACCGGCCACATCGGTTTGAAAGATCGCCACGCTCGGGATGCCCAGCCGGGTTCCCGCCGTGATGGCCTGCCCGCCCAGGAGGAACGGTGAGGCGGCATGGATGACGTCGGGCCGGAAGTCCGCGATGAGCCGCTGCACCTGGGGGCTTGGCAATCCCACTGGAAACTGGCGGTAGGCGACGGCCGGCACCTCGTGCACGCGGAACCCGGCGTACTCCGCGGGTGCCCCGGCCGCTGGCACGATGACGATGGCTTCGTGTCCGGTGTCCCTCAAGTGTTCGAGTACCTTTCGGACGCTCGTGGTGACCCCGTTGGTGCTGGGGAGGAAGCTCTCACTGACCAGTGCGATTCGCATCGGTATCCACGGTAGGAATCGCGCGTGGAGTGGCCGTGACCCGCCCGTGGCGACCGGGTGAATGGCGCCTTAAGACTCTGCTCGGTCGGCGATACCTATGCTTGACGCTATGAACCGACGCAGTGGTCCCCTCGAGCACTTCTACAGCGTCATTCCCGCCGGTGGCATCGGCTCTCGGCTCTGGCCGCTCTCCCGCGCGGAGGCACCCAAGTTCCTGCACGACCTCACCGGATCCGGTCAGACCCTTCTGCGGGACACCTGGGATCGGCTCGTGCCGCTCTCCGGCGTCGACCGCATCATGGTCGTCACGGGTCGGGCGCACCGCGCCGCGGTCGAGGCACAGTTGCCCGAACTGACCGACATCAATGTCGTACTCGAGAGCGAGCCGAAGGATTCGTCCGCCGCGATCGGACTCGCCGCCGCGATCCTGCATCATCGCGAACCGGACGTCGTCATCGGCTCGTTCGCCGCCGACCACGTCATCAAAGATTCTCGCGGCTTCCGGCGCGCCGTGACCGAGTCGGTGGCCGCAGCGCAAGCCGGCTACATCGCCACGATTGGCATCACTCCTACCGAGCCGGCGGTCGGCTTCGGCTACATCCACTGCGCGGGTCCCCTCGAGATCGAGGGCGCGCCGAGTGCGGTCGCCGCAAATTCCTTCGTCGAGAAGCCGAGCCTCGCAACCGCGGAGACGTACGTCGCGAGCGGTGACTACCTGTGGAACGGCGGTATGTTCATTGCTCGAGCGGATGTACTGCTCGAGCAGCTCGGGGCCGCCGACCCTGCCCTTCTGGCCGGTCTCACCGAACTCGCCGAGGCCTGGGACACCCCCCGACGCGGTGCGGTCGTCGACAAGGTGTGGCCCGGACTGACGAAGATCGCGATCGACTACACGGTCGCCGAACCCGCGGCCGCCGCGGGCAAGCTCGTTGTCGTGCCCGGTGACTTCGACTGGGATGACGTCGGCGACTTCGCCTCGATCGCCAAGTTGCACTCGGGCGGACGCAAGTCCGATCTCGCCATCCTCGGCGAAAACGCGCGCGTGCTCGCCGACGCGTCGACGGGGGTCGTGGTGAGTGGCACCGGTCGCCTCATCTCCCTCATCGGTGTGACCGACATCGTCGTCGTCGACACTCCGGATGCCCTCCTCGTGACCACGACCGCGAACGCCCAGCGCGTCAAGGCCGTCGTCGATGCACTCAAGCTGTCCGGTCGCAACGACGTGCTGTAGCCCACCCGCTGTACTAGCGTCGGAGGCATGTCCTCACCCTTCGCAGTTCGTGCCGGTGCCGTTTTCGGCACCGTTGCTGTCCTCCTCCTCGCCGCCTGTGCTCCCGCTCCCGAGCGACCCGGCGAAAACGGTTCCGGCGAACAGTTCTGCGCTCGCATGGTCACCAACTCGGGCGGTCTCGACGATCGTTCCTTCAACGACGCGAGCTGGAAGGGCCTGCAGGACGCTGCCGACGAGTTCGGCATCGGCGTCGATGTGCTCGTCTCGACGTCGGAGACCGATCTCGAGCCGAACGTGCAGCAGGCTGTCGACACCGGCTGCGGCTTCATCCTCACTGTCGGCTATGAACTCGCGCCATCGACCGCCGACCAGGCCGCTAAGAACCCAGACGTGGATTTCGCCATCGTCGACGAGTTCGTGGATGCCCCGAACGTCAAGCCCATCGTCTTCGACACGGCCCAGGCGGCCTACCTCGCGGGCTACCTGGCCGCCGGTGTCTCGCAGACGGGCAAGGTTGCGACATTTGGCGGGGGCAACCAGCCTCCCGTCACCCTCTTCATGGATGGTTTCGTGGATGGGGTCGCGAAGTACAACGAGGTGCACGGCACGGCCGTCGCGGTCCTCGGCTGGGACAAGGCCACCCAGGATGGTGTCTTCACGGGCGACTTCGAAGACATCAACAAGGGGCTCACGACCGCTCAGGCCTTCATCGACCAGGGGGCCGACGTCATCCTGCCGGTCGCGGGCCAGGTGGGGGAGGGCGCGGCTCGAGCGGCGCTCGACTCGGGTACGGCATCCATCATCTGGGTCGACTCGGATGGATACGAGACGCTGCCGGCCGAATTCCGATCCGTGGTACTGACCTCGGTGCTCAAGAACACGGGCTCCGCGGTCGTGGAGATCGTCAAGAGTTCCCTCGACGACACCTTCGACAACGCCCCTTACATCGGCACGCTCGACAACCAGGGAGTGGAGATCGCACCCTTCCACGACCTCGCTTCCCGAGTGAGCGCGGAACTCGCGCTCGAGCTCGATCAGCTCCGCGTGGACATCATCGCGGGCACGATCGAGGTGACGAGCCCGAGCACTCCCCAGTAGCGCTCCCGGCCCGAGTGTGTCGGGTCGATTTCGTGCTCGTCGCGGGTTTGTAACCATTCGGCGACGGCCCCGCTTTACCCCTTTTTCGCCTTGTAACACTGGGTAATGTTGTGACACAGCCCCGGCACCTTCTTGCCGGGCAGCATCTTGGAGGACACCTTGAGCATCATCACTCGCGGCCGCGTCATCAGCGGTCTCGCACTGGTCGGAACGGGAGCACTCGTTCTCGCCGGCTGCGCCGCAGCACCCGAGGAGACCGACGGCGGCAACGCTGGTAGCGACTTCCTTCCCTGCATGGTTTCCGACGCCGGTGGCTTCGACGACAAGTCGTTCAACCAGCTCGGCTTCGAGGGTCTCACCGAGGCTGCGGCCGAGCTGGGCGTCGAGCCCATCACGGTCGAGTCCGCTTCGGAGACCGACTACGCGCCGAACATCGACAGCCTCGTTTCGCAGGGCTGCAACCTCATCGTCACCGTCGGCTTCGCGCTCTCCGCTGCGACCCTGACCGCGGCCGAGGCCAACCCGGACGTCGAGTTCGCGCTCATCGACGACGCCGCTGACGGCGACTTCGACGGCACCCCCGACTTCGAGAACACGAAGCCGATCGTGTTCAACACGGCTCAGGCCGCGTTCCTCGTCGGCTACGCCGCCGCGAGCTACTCGAAGTCGGGCGTCGTCGCGACCTGGGGTGGAATGAACTTCCCGACCGTCACCATCTTCATGGACGGCTTCGCCCAGGGCGTGGCCTACTACAACGCCGAGAAGGGCACGGCTGTCAAGGTGCTCGGCTACGACCCGGCCAGCCCCGACACCGCTACCTTCACGGGTGGCTTCGAGGCCAACGACGTCGCCAAGTCGACCGCTCAGAACTTCATCGACCAGGGCGCAGACATCCTGCTCCCCGTCGGTGGACCGATCTACCAGAGCGCCGTTGCGGCCATCACCGACTCGGGCAAGGACATCGCCCTCCTCGGTGTCGACGCCGACCTCTTCGAGACCGACCCGTCGACGCAGGACATCATCCTCACGTCGATCCTGAAGGGCATCAAGTCGGCGACCGCAGCGGTCGTCTCGGCTGCTGCCGCGGGTGACTTCTCGAACGAGGCCTACGTCGGAACGCTCGAGAACGATGGTGTCGGCTACGCGCCGTTCCACAACTTCGAGTCGCTCGTGTCGCCCGACCTCTCGGGTGAGCTCGACACCATCAAGGCCGGAATCATCGACGGCAGCATTCCTGTCGCGTCGTACCTCGGCTAAGCACGTCTAGCAGGTAAGGGAGACCAGTTCGCTGGTCTCCCTTACTCGTTAACTGTGCTGTCCTACTCCAGAATTGGCCCGCACGTTAGATTGGTCCACATGAAGCTCGAACTTCGCGGAATCACGAAGAGATTCGGTGCCTTGGTCGCCAACGACCACATCGACCTCACCGTTGAACCCGGCGAGATCCACTGTCTCCTCGGAGAGAATGGCGCCGGCAAATCCACCCTCATGAATGTGCTCTACGGCCTCTACCAGGCCGACGAGGGCGAGATCCTGCTGGACGATGAGGTGCAGCATTTCTCCGGCCCCGGCGATGCAATGAACGCGGGAATCGGCATGGTGCACCAACACTTCATGCTCATACCTGTCTTCACCGTCGCAGAGAACGTCATGCTCGGTCACGAGCAGACGAAGTTCGGTGGGCGGCTCGACCTCGACGGCGCACGCGAGAAGGTGCGCGAGATCTCCGCCCGGTTCGGGTTCGACGTCGACCCCGATGCGCTCGTCGACGATCTGCCGGTCGGTGTGCAGCAGCGAGTCGAAATCATCAAGGCCCTGTCGCGGGATGCCCGGGTGCTCGTCTTCGACGAACCAACGGCCGTTCTCACCCCGCAAGAGACCGACGAGCTCATGGCGATCATGCGTCAACTGAGGGAGTCTGGCACATCCATCGTCTTCATCACCCACAAGCTGCGCGAGGTGCGTGAGGTGGCGGACCGGATCACGGTCATTCGCCTCGGCAAGGTCGTTGGACAGGCTGAGCCCACCGCGACGAACGAGGAGCTCGCCTCGCTCATGGTCGGTCGCGCCGTCGACCTCATGATCGACAAGGGACCGGCGAAGCCCGGCAAGGCCGCGCTCGTTGTCGACGGCTTGTCGGTGATCGATCACCGCAACCAACTCGTCGTCAACAATGTCAGCTTCGAGGTGCACGAAGGCGAGATCCTCGCGATCGCCGGTGTGCAGGGCAACGGGCAGACCGAGCTCACTGAGGCCATCATCGGCCTACAGCCGAAGGTCACGGGCGGCATCTCCCTCGACGGCAAGTCGCTGCGGGTGTCGGTGCGCAAGACGCTCGATGCCGGCGTGGGCTTCGTGCCCGAAGACCGCAAGGAGGATGGACTCGTCGCCGAGTTCACGATCGCCGAGAACCTCATGCTCGACCGGTACCACACGCCCCCGTTCGTGAAGGCGGGAGCGCTGCAGCTCGGTTTTCTCGCCCAGTTTGCCGAGGAGAAGATCACCGAGTTCGACATCCGTGCTCAAGGAATCGGAACGCACGTCGGTCGGCTTTCGGGTGGCAACCAGCAGAAGGTCGTGCTCGCGCGCGAATTGAGCCGTGACCTGAGACTGCTCGTCGCGGCGCAGCCCACTCGGGGTCTCGACGTCGGCTCGATCGAGTTCGTGCACACACGCATCGTGGCCGCTCGCGACGCGGGCGTGCCCGTCATTGTCGTTTCAACCGAGCTCGACGAGGTCGTCGCGCTCGCGGACCGTATCGCGGTGATGTACCGCGGATCCATCGTCGGCATCGTGCCTGGGGACACCCCGCGCGCAGTGCTCGGCCTCATGATGGCCGGGGAATCCCCGGCCGCGGCGGGAGCTGCAGCATGACCGACCCGAAGATCACCAACGACGTTCCGTCACCCTCGGAAACCGCACTCGAGTCGGGCCAGTTGCCCAACGAGGTCGAGCCGCCGTCGCGGGCCCAGCAGGTGCTGCGCGACATCGTGGGCGGCAGCGCCATGATCTCGTTCCTCGCAGTCGTGCTCGCGCTCGTCGCCGGCGGCATCCTCATCGCCTTCACCGACAAAGATGTGCAGGCTGCTGCCGGATACTTCTTCTCGCGCCCCGCGGACACCTTCCGCGCCATCTGGGACGCCGTATCCGGCGCCTACGTCGCGCTGTTCCAGGGCTCGATCTACAACTTCCGGCGCCCCGGCTTCGCAGACGGCATCAAACCACTGACCGAGACCCTGACATTCGCGACTCCGCTCATCGCGGCTGGCCTCGGTGTCGCGGTCGCGTTCCGTGCGGGACTGTTCAACATCGGTGGGCGCGGCCAGATGCTCGTGGCGGCGGGAGCGGCGGGATACGTCGGCTTTGCGTGGCCGCTTCCGTTCGGCATCCACCTCATCGTTGCCGTGGCGATGGGCATGCTTGCGGGCGCGATCTGGGGCGGAATCGTCGGTCTACTGAAGGCGCGCACGGGTGCTCACGAGGTCATCGTGACGATCATGCTCAACTACGTCGCGTACTACCTGATCGCGTTCCTCTTGCGCACCCCGGGTGCGCTTCAGGCACCGGGATCGACGAACCCCAAGTCGCCCGCGATGCTGCCGACGGCGGTGTTCCCCGAGCTCTTCGGGCCGAAGTACAACCTTCACCTTGGCTTCCTCTTCGCCATCGCGGCGACCGTGTGGGTCTGGTACCTCATCAACCGCTCCAACCTGGGCTTCCAGTTCCGTGCGGTGGGCGAGAATCCCAACGCCGCGCGCGTCGCAGGCATGAACGTGAAAAACATCTACGTGTACGCGATGCTCATCTCCGGGGCGCTCGTCGGCCTCGCAGGGGTAGCTCAGGTGCTGGGGACCGTCACGACGGGCTTCACGCAGGGCATCGACGCGGGGATCGGGTTCGATGCCATCACGGTCGCACTGTTGGGCCGGTCGAAGCCCATCGGGGTCTTCTTCGCGGGCATCCTGTTCGGCGCGCTTAAAGCCGGCGGCTATTCGATGCAGGCAGCACAGGGAGTGCCCATCGACATCGTGCTCGTCGTACAGTCGCTCATCGTGCTCTTCATCGCGGCGCCGCCACTCGTGCGCGCCATCTTCCGACTCCCGGTGCCGGGCACGCGGGCCATTTCGAGAGCCTCCCGGCTCACCGGTAAGAAGGCGGTGGTGACCAAGTGACGACCGTAGAACCGGCAGTGATGCCCTCCTCTGCGCCCGTGGTGCTCGAGAAGGCGGTGGTGCGTAACTGGAAGCCGCCTATCGCGTTCGGCATCTTTGCGATCATCGCGCTCGTCATGCTCATCGTGTTCGGGCGTGCGGGTGTCACGACGTTCCGTCTGTCGACCGATCGAGACCTCATTCAGCTGCCGGCCATCTCCGCAAACGTCACGATCGTGAGCGTCGCGGTGACGGTGCTGTTGTTCCTCATTGCGATCGCATCGGCGTACCTTGCGTACAAAGCCCGTAAGACGCCGCTGTGGCTCACCGCGGTTTTCGCGTTCCTCTTCCTCGTGGGGTTCCTCACGTGGGCGGCCGCGAACGCGACGATCCCGATCCCTGGCCTGCTGGTGGGCACCGTCGGGCTGAGCGTGCCGCTCATCTTCGGTGCACTCGGCGGGGTGATTTCCGAGCGCGTCGGTGTCGTCAACGTCGCGATCGAAGGTCAGTTGCTCGCGGGTGCGTTCGTATCGGCCGTCGTGGCCTCGGTCACTCAGCAGCCGCTGCTGGGACTGGTCTCAGCAATGGTCGCGGGTGTGCTCGTCTCGTTTGTTCTTGCCGCGTTCTCGATCAAGTACCTCGTCGACCAGGTCATCGTCGGCGTCGTGCTCAATGTGCTCGTCGTGGGTCTCACGAGCTTCCTATTCTCGACGCTCCTGAGCCCGAACCGCGAGCTGCTCAACACGCCGCCGAGATTCGAGCGCATCAACATCCCGTTACTGAGCGAGATCCCCATCCTGGGTCCGGTGCTGTTCCGGCAGACAATCATCGTCTACCTCATGTACATCGCGGTCGCCCTCGTGTGGTTCGCGCTGTTCAAGACTCGCTGGGGTCTGCGGTTGCGCTCTGTGGGAGAGCATCCGCAGGCCGCCGACACCGTCGGAATCAATGTCGCGCGCACGCGGTTCTGGAACGTGTCTCTCGCGGGCGCGATCGCCGGCCTGGGTGGGGCCTACTTCACGCTGGGTTCGGTGGGCGCGTTCAACAAGGAGATGACGGCGGGTGCGGGCTTCATCGCCCTTGCGGCCGTCATCTTCGGACGCTGGGATCCCATTCGGGCAACCCTCGCGGCTCTCCTCTTCGGGTTCGCATCGAACCTGCAGAGCGTGCTGTCGATCATCGGATCGCCCGTCCCCAGTGAGTTCATGCTCATGCTGCCCTACGTCGTGACGATCTTCGCCGTGGCCGGGCTCGTGGGTCAGGTTCGCGGCCCAGCCGCCTCAGGAAAGCCGTACATCAAATCATGAGTGAATTCATTCCGAAGACTGACGCCGACTGGGATGCCCTGCGCGGGGTCGCCAAGGAGGCGCTCACGCACTCCTACTCGCCCTACTCCAACTTCCCCGTTGGCGTCGCGGCCATCGTTGACGACGGCCGCGTCATCTCGGGCGCGAACATCGAGAACGCCTCGTACGGCCTCGGATTGTGTGCCGAGTGCTCCCTCGTCTCCGCGCTGTACATGACCGGGGGCGGCAAGCTCGTCGCATTCACGTGCGTCGACGGCAAGGGGAATGCGCTCATGCCCTGCGGGCGTTGCCGCCAGCTGCTCTTCGAACACTCCGCACCAGGCATGCTGCTCGACACGGTGTCGGGCATCAAAACGATCGACGAGGTGATCCCCGACGCCTTCGGTCCGCGCACGCTGGAGGAGTACAGCGCATGACTGTCGAAGCCTTCGATGTCGTAGACCTCATCCGCACCAAGCGCGATAAGGGCGTCTTGACGACCGAGCAGATCAACTGGCTCGTCGACGCCTACACGCGCGGCTACGTTGCGGACGAGCAGATGTCAGCGATGACGATGGCGATCTTCCTGAATGGGATGGAACGCGAGGAGATCCGCGACCTGACGCTCGCGATGATCGCCTCGGGCGAGACTCTCTCGTTCGAGGGTCTCGGCAAGCCGACGACCGACAAGCACTCGACGGGTGGCGTCGGCGACAAGATCACGTTGCCGCTCGCTCCGCTCGTCGCGTCGTTCGGTGTCGCGGTTCCCCAGCTTTCGGGACGCGGGCTCGGGCACACGGGCGGCACGCTCGACAAGCTTGAGTCGATTCCGGGCTGGCGCGCGTCCCTGACCAACGATGAGTTTTACGCCCAGCTCGATAGCGTCGGTGCCGTCATCTGCGCCGCGGGATCCGGACTCGCCCCCGCCGACCGTCGCCTCTACTCGCTGAGAGACATCACGGGCACGGTCGAGTCGATTCCGCTCATCGCCTCGTCGATCATGTCGAAGAAGATTGCCGAGGGCACTGCGGCCCTCGTGCTCGACGTCAAGTTCGGTTCGGGTGCGTTCATGCAAGATCCCGCGCGCAGCCGCGAGCTTGCGGAGACGATGGTTCGCATCGGCAAGGATGCCGGCGTCAAGACCGTCGCGCTGTTGACGAACATGAATGTGCCGCTCGGCCTCGCGATCGGCAACGCCAATGAGGTGCGCGAGTCCGTTGAGGTGCTCAGCGGTGGGGGGCCGGCGGATGTCGTCGAGCTCACTCTGGCCCTCGCCCGCGAGATGCTCGCCCTTGCGGGGCAGCCCGACGCCGACGTCGAGGGTCACCTCGCGGGCGGTCAGGCCATGGACACGTGGCGTGCGATGATCTCGGCGCAGGGCGGGGATCCGGATGCCGCGTTGCCGGTCGCTCGCGAGACGCAGAGGGTCGTGGCAGAGCGCGACGGCGTGCTCGTCGCCCAGCATGCGCTTCCCTTCGGTATCGCGGCCTGGCGCTTGGGCGCCGGACGCGCGCGCAAGGAAGATCCGGTCGTGCACGCGGCGGGAATCGATCTCGCCGTCAAGCCGGGTGACGCGGTGAAGAAGGGCGACGTGCTCTTCACGATGCATACGGACGAATCGGCCCGCTTCGAGCGCGCGCTCGAGGCACTCGAGGGTGCCTACGTCATCGGCGACGAGGGCAGCGCTCTCGACACCGGTGGACCGCTCATCGCCGGTCGCGTCGACTAGTTCGGTCTAGACGGGGTCGCCGATTCTCTCGAGCGCGTCGACCACGAGCGCCCAGAACTTCGCGTGGTCGAGGTTGCGGGCAACCTGTGTCGTGCAGTCGTCGGGAGCCGGTGCCCGGAAATCTGCCACGGTCATCCCGAGCGTGAGCGTGCCCGTGAGTTCCACGTCGAGGGGCACCCGCACGACGTCCATGACGCTCGGATCAATCACGAACGCGACGGCGCACGGGTCGTGCACCGGCGGATGATCGAACCCCTGCTCGTCCTTGTATGCGTGGCCGAAGAATTCGAGTAGTTCCCCCACGAACTTGGCGGGCTTGGTGCCGATCGCCGCGATCGACGCTGCGACCTCCGGGGTCGCCAGGGCCTCGTGCGTGAGATCCAGGCCGACCATGGTGAGCGGCCATTTCTCATTGAAGACGATGTGTGCCGACTCGGGGTCGATGACGATATTGAACTCGCTCGTCGCGCTCCAGTTGCCGACGTTGACGCCGCCGCCCATGAGCACGACTTGCTTCACACGCTCCGCAATGCGTGGTTCCTTACGCACGGCCATCGCGATGTTGGTGAGGGCGCCGGTCGGCACGAGCGTGATCTCACCGGGTTCGGCCTCCATGACCGTGTCGATGATGAAGTCGACGGCATGCCGAGAATCGAGTTCGATGACCGGCTCAGGCAGTTCGGGGCCGTCAAGCCCCGACTCGCCATGGATCCCTTCGGCGACTTCCACCTCGCGCACGAGGGGTCGATGGGCGCCGCGCGCAAACGGCACGCCAGTGATGCCAGCGACGCGTGCGATCGAGAGGGCATTGCGGGTCACCTTGTCGATGGTCTGGTTGCCCGCGACGGTCGTCACCCCCACGAGCTCGATGTCGGGGTTGCCCCAGGCAAGCAGAAGCGCGACGGCGTCGTCGTGCCCGGGGTCGCAGTCGAGGATGATCTTGGTCGGCATGGACGCGAGCATATATGAAAGTTAGCTTCATATGTGTAGAGTGCGCGTATGAGCAACGAACTCGCCTCTCGGGGCGCCGCACGCGTCGAATGGATTCGATCGAGGATGCCCCTGCTCGCCGCCACGCGCGACGAGTTCTTCCGCAGCCGCCCGCTCGCGGGGCGTCGCGTCGGGATGTCGCTTCACCTCGAGCCGAAGACCGCCGTGCTGCTCGAAACGCTGGCCGCCGGGGGTGCGGAGATCGTCGCGACCGGCAACCACGGGTCCACCCAGGACGACATCGTCGCGTTTTTGCGTGACGGCGGCATGACCGTCTTTGGAGCGCGAGACGACGACTGGGATCAACACCACGTGAACGTGCAGTCGGTGATCGACGCGCGTCCGGACATCCTGCTCGACAATGGCGCCGACCTCGTCGCCGGCATCGTCGACCAGGGACTCGAAGGCACCGTGATCGGCGGTACAGAGGAGACCACGTCGGGCGGGTTCCGTCTGCGCGACGAACTCGCCGGCCGGGTCCCGTTCCCCGTCATCGTCATCAACGACAGCCCCCTCAAGGCCATCGGCGAGAACCGACACGCGGTCGGTCAATCGGTCGTCGAGAGTTTCATGCGCATCACGAACCTCATGGTGCCGGGTCGTCGCTTCGTGGTCGCGGGCTATGGATGGTGCGGTCGCGGTGTTGCGCAATACCTCCGCGCACTTGGGGGCAAAGTCGCGGTAGTCGAGATCGACGAGATCAAGGCCTTCGAGGCCGCAATGGACGGGTTCCGCGTCGGGACCGTGCTGGACCTCGCGGAGTGGGGTGAGGTGTTCATCACGGCGACCGGGCATCCGGGCATCCTCACCGCCCCCTTCTTCGAGCGGGTTGCGGACGGCGCAGTACTTGCGAATTGCGGGCACTTCCCGTGGGAGATCGACGTGGAGGCTCTGCGCGAGGTCTCGACCGGCGCCACAGTGCTCGACGACGCGATCGAGCGTCTCGAGCTGCCCGGAGGCCGCCATGTCGTACTCATCGCCGACGGACGCATGATGAACCTCGCGGGTCGTGAACCCAAGGGGAACTCGCTCGAGTCGATGGACCTCGGGTTTCTGTTGCAGTCACTCTCCCTCGAGCGGATCGCCACGGCGACCGCCACCCTGACGCCCGGTGCGCAACCCGTCCCCGACGACATCAACCGTACGATCGCGCGGCGCATGCTCGCCGCCATGGGGGCTCACATCTAGTGGAGCACTACAGCGCCCCCGCGCTCGAGAAAGGTCTCGACATCCTCGAGCTGTTGAGCGAGCAGGCGGGCGGGCTGAGTCAGTCGGAGATCGCGGAGGCGACCGGACGCAGCGTCGGCCAGATCTTCCGGGTACTCGCGACGTTGGAGCGGCGCGGATACGTGACGCGCGACCCGCAGTCGGGCCTGTACGCGTTCTCGATGCGCACTTTCGACCTTGCTCACCGCCATCCGCCCTTGCGCGGTCTCATCGCGATCGCGACCCCGGCGATGCGTGATCTCGCCGACCGCGTGCGGCAGTCCTGCAACCTCAGTGTGCTCGATGCCGGGGCCGTGCGCGTGATCGCGCAGGTCGAGTCGCCCGCCGATTTCGGCTTCCGTGTGCGTGTCGGTGCCGTCTTCGGCGTCGCCGAGACAGCCACGGGCGCCGTGCTCAGCTCCGACGATGATCGACCGGTGGTGCGCCCAGACGCATTGCAGGAGGGCATCACCGACGTCGTCGTGCCGATTCGCGACGGTGCGCGCACTATCGCGGCCCTCACGGTGCCTTACGTCGCGACGACGTTCAGTTCGGTGGATGCGGCGGTCGTCCGCGATGCCGCGATCGACACGGCCGGGTACATCTCGGCGAGACTGCAAGGCGACTCCCAGTAAGAAGCCCGATAGATTTACTCCCATGAACGCCGCTGTTGAGAACTACCTCATGCCCGGGGGAGGGGCATCCATCACGGACCTCCCCAAGGTGTCGTTGCACGATCACCTCGACGGCGGTCTTCGCCCGCAGACCATCATCGAGCTCGCCGACGCGATCGACCTCGATCTGCCCGCGACGGATGCTGCGGAGCTCGGCACCTGGTTCGCCGAGAAGTCCGATTCCGGCTCCCTCGTCGAATACCTCAAGACGTTCGACATCACGACGGGCGTCATGCAGACCCACGAGGGGCTCGCCCGCGTCGCGCGTGAATTCGTGCAAGACCTCCACGCCGACGGAGTCATCTACGGCGAGATCCGGTGGGCACCCGAGCAGCACCTCCAGCGCGGGCTCACCCTCGACCAGACCGTCGAAGCAGTGCAGGAGGGTCTCGATGCGGGTGTCGAGGATGTCCGTCACGCGGGCGGCTCGATTCGCGTCGGGCAGCTCGTGAGCGCCATGCGCCACGCCGATCGCGGCCTCGAGATCGCCGAGCTGGCGGTGCGGCACCGCGACCGCGGCGTCGTGGGCTTCGACATCGCCGGAGCTGAAGCAGGGTTTCCTGCCGGCAACCTGCGCGACGCGTTCGACTACCTTGCCAAACACTTCCTCCCCGCCACCGTGCACGCGGGTGAAGCCGACGGCCTCGACTCGATCCGCGGCGCACTCTTCGACGGACGCGCGCTGCGCCTCGGGCACGGAGTACGCCTCGCCGAGGATGTCACGACCGCGCGAGAGGACGACGAGAACACCTACGTGACCCTCGGACCGGTCGCCCAGTGGGTGAAGGATCGTGAGATCGCTCTCGAACTGTCGCCGTCCTCCAACCTGCAGACGGGAGCGATCGAGCAGTGGGGTGACGAGCTCATCGACCATCCATTCGACCTGCTCTACCAGCTCGGCTTCCGCGTGACCGTCAACACTGACAACCGCCTCATGAGCGCGACGACGCTCAGCCGCGAGCTGTCGTTGCTCGCCGAGACGTTCGACTATGACCTCACCGACCTGGCGGTGTTCCAGCTCAACGCGGCTGCCTCGAGCTTCTTGCCGCTCGAAGACCGGGAGGACCTCGTCGATCGCATCACCGCGGGGTTCGATAACGCGTGAGCCTTCCGCCTCTTCCCGGGAGCGCGATCGTCCTCGATGCGGTCGCGTTGGACTGGCGCGCCGCCGTGATGCTCGCTGCCGACGCCCTCGCGGCATCCGGCGCCGCGAAGCCGGAATACGGGCGCGAGATGATCCGCATGATCGAGGAGCACGGACCCTACGTCGTCATCGCGCCGGGGCTCGCGCTCGCGCACGCCCGGCCCGGTCCCGAGGTACTCGGCGACGGTCTGTCGATCGTGACGCTGCGCGAACCGGTGCTGTTCGGGCATCCATACAACGACCCGGTGCGGGTCGTGCTCGGGCTCGCCATCAAAACCGCCGACGAGCACCTCGCTGCTGTCGCCGCCGTGGCGAACGTCTTCAATGATTCGACAGCCATCTCCGACCTCGCGGCAGCGACATCGACCGCAGATGTTCAGCGCATTATGGGGCTCGGCGCGGGTCGAACGTCGTGAAGATCGTGACCATTTGTGGCGCGGGCATCGGTAGCTCGGGCATCCTGAAGGTCAATGCCGAACGGGTGCTCGCGAAGCTCGATCTCGAAGCCGAGGTGGTTGCCGCCGACCTCGCGTCGGTGCACCAGGCCTCCGCCGATGCCCAGATCATCCTGACCTCGGCGGAGTTCGTCGAGGCAATCGGCAGAACCTTTGCTGACGTCATCGTTGTCGAGAACTACTTCGACACCGACGAACTGACCACGAAGTTGCGCGCCGCCCTCGAGTGATCTCGTGCCCCTCCTAGTGGGGTGCGCCTCAGGCCGGGCCGCGTCGCTACGGTTGCTCTAGCCGATAGGGATCGCCACTCTGGGGGGAGTTGACGTCCATGGGTGTGAAAAGCGCTGTGCGTACCGTCGCCACCGGGGCCGCAACCATCATGGTCGCCGCCGGTCTCGCGGTGGTGACGCCTGCCACCGCCAACGCCGCGCCAGCGACCTACACCGTCGATTGTCAGACCGTTCCGTTCAGCTCGCAGAGCTTCTACGTCGTTCCGGGAGAGACAGTCACCCTGACGCTCGTCGGATTCAACGAATCCTTCGACAATGCGACGAGCACGACCACGCCAATGAACCCAGCGGGGGAGACGGTCGTCATGGCCGCCGGAGACGCGCTGAGCTTCGAAGACACCACGATGGCCTGCACGGGCGCGTTCTACGCCGAGATCTTCGAGGCCGCACCCGAGACCGTTCCCTCGGGTTCACTGCTGTTCACTCAGAGCATCAGCATCTCGACGACGCCCGGCGAGATCACGGTCACCGACAACTCCGGCGGCAACGGCGATCACTACTTTGGAGGTGACCCGGCGTGCGCCGTCTCGGTCTACACCCACGGCATCCACGTGTACCAAACACTCGACATCACTGTTCTCACGGCGGGGACGTACACCTTTCGCGGCATGTACTCCACTCCGGCCGGGTGGTACGTCGGGCTGGACCCGTTCCACCCGATCGGGGACCCGTTCCTGGCGGTCTACTCCGCTTTCGATCCGGCCAACCCCGACACGGGCATCCTGGGGTGTAACGACGACGCCAACGATGTGGGAGCGTCGAACGACGCGGAGTATCAACTCGACGGCACCATCATCGAGGGGCACCAGCCGTACTTCACGGCATCTTTCACGCCCGGCAACTACACGCTCGTGCTGCTGACCTACGAAGATCTCAGCGCGAGCGACATGGCTGCGGGATACTCGCCCTACTGGGTCGAAAACTTCGCTCCCGGCCCGATGTCGACCACATTCGAGCTCTGGGGCCCAGCCGGTGGACTCGCACTCGCCGCTGCACCGACAACCGCAGCGGCACCAACTCTCCCGCCGACGGGCTCCGACGCCGATCTCGGGGTATCGGGAGTGGTGCTGCTCTTCGCCGGTGTCATCTTGGTGGCGCTCTCGCGTCGCCGTCCGGTCAGACGCCGCTCTTCCGTCGTCGGCTAGACCAGTAGCGCGCGGATGCCCGCCTCGAGCTCCACGGCTCGCGCCGTCGCTGCCGCCCGACGCTCCAGCCCAGTGCCCTCGGACGATGACGCGTCGATGTAGGCCTTGAGCTTGGGCTCGGTGCCGCTCGGGCGCACGATGACGCGTGATCCGTCTTCCAGGTGGATGCGCAGAATGTCGCTCGCCGCGAACTGCTCGAACCCGTCGATGAAGTCGTCGATTGAGGCGACCTTCACCCCGCCGATCGAGGCGGGCGGCGTCGTGCGCAGCGCAGACATCATGCGCCCGATGTCGCTGAGGTTATCGACGCGAATAGACACCTGTGCCGAGGCGTACGCGCCGAAGCGTTCCGCGAAGTCGGTCAGGTGATCCTCGATGGTGCGCCCCTCGGCCTTCAGTTCGGCGACGAGCGACAGGAAGTCGACCGCGGCAGAGATGCCGTCCTTGTCGCGGATCTTGTCGGGGTCGACGAGGTAGCCGAGCGCCTCCTCGAAACCGAACACGAGACCGCCCACGCGCGAGATCCACTTGAACCCCGTGAGCGTGTCTTCGTAGTCGAGGTGATACTCGCGCGCGATGACACGCAGGGCGGGAGAAGAGACGATCGAGGCAGCCAGGGTGCCCCGAGCATCCGACCTCATCGCCGCTCGCCAGCCGAGCAAGCAGCCCACCTCGTTGCCGCTCAAGGCCCGCCATTCGCCCGTCGCGGCCGGGATGGCGACCGCGAGCCGGTCGGCGTCCGGGTCGTTGACAATCGCGACGTCGGCGTTGCGGTCTGCCGCGAGCGCGAGGGTGAGGTCCATCGCGCCCGGTTCCTCCGGGTTGGGGAACGCGACCGTGGGGAAAGCGGCGTCGGGCTCGATCTGCTCGGTCACGACCGCGGGTTCGCCGAACCCGGCAGCCACGAATACTGCACGAGCCGTTTCCCAGCCGACGCCGTGCATCGCCGAATAGACGAACGAGAGGTCGGATGATGCGACACCCAGTTCGGCCGTGCGAGCAACGTACTCGTTCACGACCTCCTCATCCGCGATCACGAAGTCGGTGGAGCGTGCGAGGTTCGCTATCGAGACCTTCGACACCCGGTCGATCGCCTGCGCGATCTCCCCGTCGGCCGGCGGCACGATCTGCGAGCCGTGGTCGAGCTTGCCGAGGTAGACCTTGTAGCCGTTGTCGGTGCCGGGGTTGTGGCTTGCCGTGACCATGACTCCGGCGCTCGTGTCGAGGTGGCGCACGGCGAACGCGAGCACAGGGGTCGGCAGGTGCCGGGGCAGCAGTGTGGTCTCGATGCCCGCACCCGCCATGATCACGGCGGTGTCGCGTGCGAACACTTCGGAGTTGGTGCGGCCGTCGTAGCCGATAACGATGCTCGGGTGCGATTCCCGGGCGAGCAGGTAGGCCGCGAGACCCCCGGCGGCCTGTGAGACGAGAACCCGGTTCATGTGGTTCGGGCCAGCTCCGAGCGGTCCCCGCAGGCCCGCGGTGCCGAACTGCAGGCGCGAGGCGAACCGGGACGTGAGCTCACCGAGCGCCTCGGCGTCACCGGCGGTGGCGGCGTCGATGAGCGTGGTCAGTTCGGCGCGAGTGGTCTCATCCGGGTCCTGATCGCGCCAGTCTCGGGCCAGCTCGACGGGCGTGCGCGCGTCCTCGAACGGGAGCAGCTTGTCGCTCACAGCTCGGTCACAATTCGTGCGAGGAGTGCGCTGATCTTGGCCTCGGCCTCCTTGCCGGCCTCGATGACCTCCTGATGGCTCAACGGCGTCTTCTGGATGCCCGCAGCCAGGTTGGTGATGAGCGACATTCCCAGGATCTCCATGCCAGCCTGCCGCGCGGCGATCGCCTCGAGCGCCGTGGACATCCCCACGATGTGACCGCCGATGATCTTCGCCATCTGCACTTCGGCCGGTGTCTCGTAGTTGGGCCCGCGGAACTGGCAGTAGACGCCCTCGTCGAGCGAGGGGTCGATGTCCTTCGCGATGCCGCGCAGGCGCGACGAGTAGAGGTCGGTGAGGTCGACAAAGGTCGCGCCCTCGAGGGGGGAGTCGGCCGTGAGGTTGATGTGGTCGCTGATGAGCACGGGCGTGCCCGGCTTCCACGTCTCCTTGATGCCACCCGCTCCGTTCGTCAGGATCATCGTGGATGCCCCCGCCGCCGCTGCCGTGCGCACCGAGTGCACCACCCGCCGCACCCCATGGTTCTCGTAGTAGTGGGTACGAGCGCCAATCACGAGCGCGCGCTTGCCACCAGCCAGAAGCACGGATCGCAGCGTGCCGACATGCCCTTCGAGGGCGGGTTTCGAGAATCCGGTGACCTCGAAAGCAGGGATCGTCGCGGTCGTCTCGCCGATGAGGTCCGCGGCCTTGGCCCACCCACTCCCGAGAGTGAGGGCTATGTCATGCCGTTCCACACCGGTGCGTTCGGCGATCTCGGCGGCGGCGACCCGGGCGATCTCGAACGGATCTGCCGACGGGTCGTCGAGGGGGTTCGTGGTGGTCTGCTTCGACATTCCCCCACTCTATTTCTTCGAAACCCCGTTGCGCCTCGACTGCTCGTGTGAGCCGTTCACGCGGCGTCCACCAGTTATTGTCGGCGTCAGCTGGGTGAACGACGCTGCCCAAGCGCCGACAACGCGTCCCCGTGGGTAGAGAATTGAGGTATGGCCTACGAATTCGAGCGGACCCAGCGCATCGCCGTACTCGGAGGCGGACCCGGCGGCTACGAGGCTGCCCTCGCCGGCGCGCAACTCGGCGCCGAGGTCACGCTCGTCGAGCGGGAGGGTGTCGGCGGGTCGGCCGTGCTCACCGACGTCGTGCCCTCCAAAACCCTCATCGCGACCGCCGAAGCCACCAACGGTGTGGGGGAGGCCGCCGACCTCGGGGTGCAATTCTTCACGAGAACGGATGACGGACGCGCACTGCGTCCCGAGGTCGCCGTCAACCTCGCCGCTGTCAACGCCCGACTGCTGAGGCTCGCGCGTCAGCAGTCGGAGGACATGAAATCCCAGCTCATCAAGGCCGGTGTGCGCATCATCCACGGCGAGGGTCGCCTCGATGGCCCGCAGCGCCTTGTCGTGTCGACGGGCAAGGGCAAGGCGGGCACGGATTTCGACGAGGTCAACGCGGACACCATCGTCGTCTCGGTCGGCGCTCGTCCGCGCATCCTGCCCTCGGCCAAGCCCGACGGCGAGCGGATTCTCACCTGGACCCAGCTCTACGCCCTCGAGGACGTACCCGAGCACCTCATCGTGGTCGGCTCAGGTGTCACGGGCGCGGAGTTCGCCTCCGCCTACACGGCGCTCGGGTCGAAGGTCACACTCATCTCCTCGCGTGACCAGGTTCTCCCGGGTGAAGACAACGACGCAGCGCGGGTGATCGAAGACGTCTTCAAGCGCAACGGGATGACCGTGCTCTCGAAGTCCCGCGCCGAGTCGGTCAAGCGCACCACAGATGGCGTCGTCGCGACCCTCGCCGACGGACGAACCGTCGAGGGAACCCACTGCCTCATGGCGGTCGGCTCGCTGCCCAACACCGAGGACATCGGGCTCGCCGAGGCGGGTGTGCAGCTCACGGAGTCCGGGCATATCCGCGTCAACCGGGTCGCGCGCACCTCGATGCCGATGATCTATGCGGCGGGGGACTGCTCCGACTTCCTCCCGCTCGCTTCTGTCGCCTCGATGCAGGGACGCACGGCCGTGTTCCACGCGATGGGTGACGGCGTCACACCGATCGAGCTGCGCAACGTCACATCCAACATCTTCACCCAGCCCGAGATTGCGACCGTCGGCTGGTCGCAGAAGCAGATCGAGGATGGGATCGCCCAGGGCGAGGTGTACAAGCTCCCGCTCGCGTCCAACCCGCGCGCGAAGATGATGGGCATCAAAGACGGCTTCGTGAAGCTCTTTGCCCGAACGGGCTCCGGCACCGTCATCGGGGGCGTCATCGTCGCCCCACACGCCTCTGAACTCATCATGGCCGTCGCGCTCGCCGTCGAGCACCGCCTCACGGTCGATCAACTCGCGCGCGCATTCTCGGTCTACCCCTCGCTCACGGGCAGCATTACGGATGCCGCACGAGCGATGCACATCGTCGGCTGACCCGCAGCCCGCCCGAGGCGCCCTAGTCGGTGATCGAGAGCAGCAGGTGGCCCGACGACACAGTCGAGCCGACGGTCGCGTTGACGCCCGTGATCGTGCCGTCTTTGTGGGCGGTGAGCGGCTGCTCCATTTTCATGGCCTCGAGCACGAGGATGAGGTCACCCTTGACGACCTTGTCCCCTTCGGCAACCGCGACCTTCACGACGGTCGCCTGCATGGGCGCCGTGACGGAGTCGCCGGTGACGGTGCTGACGGATGATGCGGCACGACGCTTCGGCGCAGCGGCCAGGGCTGTCCCGCCACCGCTCGTCGGCACGAGCTTGGTCGGCAGTGACACCTCGACGCGCTTGCCCCCCACCTCGACGACGACGTTGTGACGTGGCGCCGGTGGTGTGCCGTCGGCGAGGGATCCCGACCACGGTTCGATGTCGTTGGTGAAGTCGGTCTCGATCCAGCGCGTGTACACCGAGAACGGTTCGGAGGTGAAGGCGGGGTCGCGCACGATCTTGCGGTGGAAGGGCAACACCGTCGGCAGCCCGGCGACCTCGAACTCATCGAGCGCCCGGCGGGAGCGCTCGAGCGCGTCCTCGCGGGAAGATCCGGTCACGATGAGCTTGGCGAGCAGTGAGTCGAACGCACCGCTGATGACATCGCCAGTGGTGACGCCGGAGTCGACCCGCACACCGGGGCCGCCGGGCATCCGCAGCACGCTCACCGGTCCGGGGGACGGCATGAAGTTCAGTCCGGGGTCTTCGCCGTTGATGCGGAACTCGAAGGAGTGCCCGTGGGGTTCGGGATCGGTGTAGTCGAGTGTGCCGCCCTCGGCGATGCGGAACTGTTCACGCACGAGGTCGATTCCCGTGACCTCCTCGGAGACGGGGTGCTCGACCTGCAGCCGGGTGTTGACCTCGAGGAAGGAGATGGTGCCATCTTTCGCGACGAGAAATTCGCACGTTCCGGCACCCACGTAGCCGACCTCACGCAGAATGGCCTTCGAGGACTCGTAGAGGGCCTTGTTCTGCTCGGGGCTGAGGAACGGCGCGGGCGCTTCTTCGACGAGCTTCTGGTGCCGTCGCTGCAGGGAGCAGTCGCGAGTGGAGATGACGACGACGTTGCCGTGGGCATCCGCGAGGCATTGCGTTTCGACGTGGCGCGGTTGATCCAGGTACTTCTCGACGAAGCACTCCCCGCGGCCGAACGCAGCGATTGCTTCACGGGTGGCCGAGTCGAAGAGTTCGGGGATCTCCTCACGCGTGCGGGCAACCTTGAGCCCGCGGCCGCCGCCGCCAAAGGCAGCCTTGATGGCAACGGGGAGCCCGTGCTGGTCGACGAATTCGAGAACTTCTTCTGCGCCCGAGACGGGGTTGAGGGTTCCGGGGGCGAGGGGGGCTCCCACCTTCTCGGCGATGTGGCGCGCGGATACCTTGTCTCCGAGCTTCTCGATCGCCTCGGGCGACGGCCCGATCCAGGTGAGCCCGGCGTCGATGACAGCGCGGGCGAAGTCGGCATTCTCGGCGAGGAATCCGTAGCCGGGGTGCACGGCGTCGGCACCCGAGCGGCGGGCGACCGACAGGATCTTCTCGATCACGAGATAGGTCTCGGCGCTGGTGGTGCCGTCGAGCGCGTATGCCTCGTCGGCCAGCTTGACGTGGCGAGCGTCCCTGTCCTGGTCGGCGTAGACCGCGACGCTCGCGATCCCGCTGTCTTTGGCGGCGCGGATCACGCGTACGGCGATCTCTCCACGGTTGGCGATCAGAACCTTCGTGATGGGAGCCATAGTCATCCAGCCTATTGGGGGTCGGGCGTTCGCCTTTAGCTGCAGGTCACAAAAACGGTGGTCGACTCCTGTGGGTGCCTACAACCGCCCGATCGCTTACTGCGCTGTGGCGTGATTCCAGAACTCCGGCCACTCGGCACCCAGCTCGCCGGCGAGTCGCCTCACCAGCGACACCGAGAGACCCACCACGGCGTGCGGGTCGCCATCGACGCGGTCGATGAATGCCGACCCACGCCCGTCAATCTTGAAGGCGCCCGCGACCTGGAGTGGTTCGCCCGTCGCGATGTATGCGTCGAGTTCGGAGTCGAGGATGCCCGATGAGAACGTGACCGTCGCGGTCGACGATCCCCCCACCGCAGCATTCGCAACTCCGCCCCGGTGATCGATGAGCCAGTGGCCCGAGTGCAATTGCCCGGTGCGCCCCCGCATCGCGGCCCACCGCTCGCGAGCGACCTCCGGCAGGTGCGGTTTGCCGTAGACGTCCCCCTCGAACTCGAAGGCGCTGTCACCGCCCAGGATGAACCCGTCGATGGGTTCCCCGTCGACGGTCGAGCCGACGACTGCTTCGGCTTTGGCGCGGGCGAGCAGCATCACGAGCGCTACGCCAGAGCGTGGTGCGGCGGCAGCGGCCACCGCTTCTTCGTCGACCCCGGGTGAGAGGAGCAGCGGGTCGATTCCGGCCGCCCGCAGCGTCGCGAGTCTCGCGGGTGAGGTCGACGCGAGGTAGAGGCGCACGGTGCTCCTAAGCTCGGGTGCATGGGTGAAATGCTGGGGAAGACCCTCGAACTCGACGTTACCAACATCGCGCACGGAGGCGTTGCCGTGGCGCGCACCGACGGTCGTGTCGTGTTCGTTTCCGACGCGATTCCGGGCGAGCGAGTGCGGGCACGAATCACGGATGATGCGAAGAAGTCGTTCTGGCGCGGCGACACCGTGGAGGTTCTCGAGCCGAGCCCCTTCCGGCGCCCGCACGTGTGGTCGGCGGCATCGCTAGAGCGCGACCCGGCCGACCGCGCCGGCGGTGCGGAGTTCGGTCACATCGACCTGACCCATCAGCGGGAGTTGAAGCGCCAGGTCATCACGGATGCCCTCGCGCGAATGGCTCACCTCGACACCGATGTTCAGGTGCAGGCCGTCCCGGGTGACGACGAGGCCGGTGGCACGGGGTGGCGCACGCGCGTGCGTCTCCATGTGCACGAGGGGGGACGCCCCGGTCCGTACTCCGCACGCTCGCACAGGGTGATCGCGGTCGACGACCTTCCCCTGGCAACGCGAGAGGTGGAGGTCGCCGCCCCCCTCGACCAGGAGTTCCCGGGTCACGATCACGTCGACGTGCTGGCTCCTACGGTCGGCGGGGCGCGGCTCGTGATCGGTAAGCAGAAGCCGAGCGTCATTACCGAGGTCGTCGGTGATCGCGAGTTTCGTCTCTCCGACCAGGGCTTCTGGCAGGTTCACCGTTCGGCTGCAGCGATCCTGACCGCCGAGGTGCAGGCCGCGATCGACGATCAACTCTTCGACCCCCAGGCCGCCAACCTCGACCTGTATGGGGGTGTGGGCTTGCTGGCGGCGGCGGTCGGCGATCGCTTCGGTCCCACGACTCGCATTACTTCGGTCGAGAGCGACGTCGCGGCGACCGACTTCGCCGCCGAGAACCTGTCGGACTGGATCGGCGCGCGAGCGGAGACAGGTCGCGTCGAGCGTTGGATCGCGTCGGTCGCATCATCCGCCACCGCGCCCGAACGCAGCCGGTACGCCAAGGCGACGATCGTGCTCGACCCGCCCCGCGCGGGAGCGGGGCGCACCGTGGTCGACGCGGTCGCGGAACTGCGACCGGCGCAGGTGGTCTACGTCGCGTGCGACCCGGTCGCATTCGCGCGAGACGCGGATCTCTTTGCAGCGAGAGGGTACGAGCTCACTCGTCTGCGGGCATGGGACTTGTTCCCGAACACGCACCACGTCGAGGCGGTGGGTACCTTCACGAGAGCGTGACTATTCGGAAGGTCACTGCCCCTTCCCTCGCGCTCGACAGTACGATGGGGGCATTCAACGGGTAGGGCAGGAATGATGGTTCACGAAGCAACGAGTGACACGGACGAGACCACGGCGGCCTCGACGGTGCGCGTTGCGGTCGTGGACGACCACGAGTCGGTGCGGTTGGGCTTGAAGGCCGCATTTATCGATGCGGGCTACGAATTCGTGCTCGCCGCGGCCACGGTGCAGGAACTTGTCGATGGACTCGCCGGCCGCGAGGTCGACGTCGTCGTACTCGATCTCTCGCTCGGCGACGGTTCGACGGTCACCGACAACGTCAAACGCGTGCAGGCGACCGGCTCGGCGGTACTGGTCCACAGCATCGCGGATCGAGTCGCGAGTGTCCGAGAGGCGCTTGCAGCGGGTGCTGCTGGCGTGATTCCGAAGTCCTCCGCGACGAAGACGGTGCTCGCTGCGGCGGCCACCGTCGCGCGTGGGGAGGTGCTCAACAACCTCGAGTGGGCGACCGCAATCGACGCCGACCGCGATTTCGCGAAGGCTCAGCTGGGTCGGCGCGAGCGCGAGATCCTTCACCTCTATGCCTCGGGGCTTCCCCTCAAGCTCGCCGCCCAGCAACTGGGAATCGGTTATTCAACGGCACGGGAGTACCTGGACCGGATTCGCGTCAAGTATGTGGAGGTCGGTCGTCCGGCGCCCACGAAGGTCGACCTCCTACGTCGGGCCGTCGAAGACGGAATCCTTCCAGGACTCGACCCGGACGGCGGAGATGGCCGATAGCGCGACTGCGGTCAGCGCCGTTCCTCAGGGCAAGCAGCCCCGGAACCCGATCAGTCGCAAGCAGGTCGAGAAGGTCAGCTCGCGCTCCGTCGCCGGTGGTGGGGTAGTTTTCGCTGCGCAGACAGTCCCCATGCTTCTGTCTCAGACAGACGAGGCTCAGCCACTCTGGCTGTGGATCATCATCCCTGCCCTCTTCGGGTGGTTGCTGGTGACCCTCGCGCTGTCGATCGCCCAGGTGTGGGTGCGTGGTGCCCACGGCACCTTCGCGATCATCTACGTCATCGCACTCGTCACGTGGCCGTTCGCGGTGCTGCCGGGAGCGGACGTCTTTCCGGGCATCCACTGGCTTAACTACCTCATCACGGTCGCGACGGCCATGGCTGCCGTCGCATTCTCAACCACCATCGCGGCGGCGTACCTCTTTGTGGTTCCCGCAATCTACGCGCTCATCCGTGTGACACCGGCAGGTGGTGGTGCATCTTTCCCGACCGCCGTGCTCGAAGGCGTCTACGCGATCGCGCTGGGTGGTGCCGTTCTCATCATCACCACGATGTTGCGTCAGGCCGCAACGAACGTCGACGTGGCCCAAGCCACCGCGATCGACCGCTACGGACACGCTGTGCGCCAGCACGCCACGGAGGTGGAGCGCGTGCAGGTCGACTCGATCGTGCACGACAGTGTTCTCACGACACTCATTTCGGCCTCCCGCGCGTACACGCCAGAAGCCAAGGCCCTCGCCGCGAAAATGGCGGGCAATGCGATCGGTCATTTGCGGGATGCCGCTCTCGTGTCTCCCGACGACGGCACGATGGTTCGGCTGAGCTCTGTTGTCGAACGAATCGCGGAAGCCGCCGGCGCCCTCGCCAGTCCGTTCGAGCTGCGGGTAAAGAGCGTGGGCACACGTTCCATGCCCGTACAAGCGGCGGACGCCGTGTACTCCGCGGCCGTTCAGGCCATGGTGAATAGCCTCCAGCATGCGGGTGAGGGCGACATCGCACGGTGGGTCGCGGTCCGCGGCGTGACCCCCGGTGGGCTCGAGGTCGTCGTGGGAGATACCGGAGCAGGTTTCGCACTCACCGAACTTCCGCGGGAGCGACTGGGTGTGCGCGTGTCGATCATCGAGCGCGTGTCCAATGCGGGCGGTCGGGCGGTCATCCAATCGGCGCCCGGCGAGGGAACGATCGTCAGCATCCGGTGGCCTCACGGTTCGGCCAACACAGCACCCTCATTCGAGGAACTCGCGCCCGGACTGATTACACCGGAGGGTGCATCGTGAACATCGGTGTTCCCCGCTACCTGATCGTCGGTGTCGCGGCGGTCTTCTCGGGTTACCTCATGGTGTTGGCGATCTCGACTCTCGACATTCCCCGCCAACAGTTTCCGATCTTCGCTGCCATGGGGCTCTACCTCGTGGCCACGACCGTCAGCCTCGTACCCTGGGGCCCTGCGCGCATGCCGGTGTGGATGGCATCGTTCAACTTCGCGGTATGCGTCGCGATCACGTTGCTCGTGAGCAACGAAATCGACCTCCAACGTCCCGGGGGCACAGGGTATGCAACGTGGTATGTCGCGGGTGTCGGCGTGCTCATGACGATCACCTCGACACGCCGCCGGCACGCGTTCGCCTGGATCGGCATCGCGTTCCTCGTCGTGCAGACAGCGGTGTGGGCTGGCCCCGCGGGCATCCTGAACCTGGGCGTCATCGGCTCCATCTCATGGGTGGCCGTCTCGCACATCCTCAGTCGTGCGCTCGCCAAGGCGACAAAGGATGCGCAGCGCTTCACCATCGCGGAACGTGAAGCGACAGACTGGCAGGCCGCCCAGGACGCGCACGTGCACGAGCGGCAGTTCCGCTTGGGACAGACGAGTGCGATGGCACTGTCCATGTTGCGGCAGATCCAGGACTGTGGCGGTGACCTGTCGGACGAGCAGCGCCAGGAGTGCGTGTACCTCGAGGGAGCCATCCGTGACGAGATCCGCGGTCGCAAGCTGCTGAACGATGCGGTTCGCGACGAGGTCATGCTGGCTCGACGTCGCGGCGCCACCGTCACGCTGCTCGACGAGGGTGGCCTCGACGACCTCGAAGACCATGAACTCGATCGCGTGCTCAACCGCCTCGCGCTCGCGATTCATGAAACGAACGCCGATAAAGTGATCGCCCGCACCGTGCCGGAGGGCTCTGAGGTGGCGGTCACCGTCGTGGGGCTTCGGTCTGCCGACGACGGTCATTCGTCTGCGCTGGGCCAAGATTCGCTCGAGGACGACGAAGTGGACCTCTGGCTGGAGATTCCGCGGAGCCCGGTCACGCCGTGACCCGACGGGAGCGTCTGGCAGGGAACACGAGCTGACGCTCATGCAGAAGGGCCGGAGAGATTCTCCGGCCCTTCGCCAAGAATTGGGTCAGGGCGACAACCCGAATATCGCCCTGACCCGCCCCCAAGTCATTGGCCCGCTTACCCTAGTCGGCCAATGAATGGTGGTGCTCATAAGAGAGTCACCTAGCAGTAACCAGTCTGACGGGGGTGGAACGATCGGGGCAGTCATCACTTTGGGGGACTGTCGGGGGACAATTGACACAGACGATATATCGAGAACCCGGTATATCTCGGTATTCCACCCGCCCTACCCACGACGAATTCGGGGTACATTTACGCCGAATCCTTCGATTTCCTCCGCCTTGAGGGAGCGGAACGGTCTGTCTGCCCCGCTCCAAGTTCGGAATCAGTTGCGTCTACCCCCGTAAGCGGCGCATGCCGCGGCGAGTACACCGAGCGGGGGCGCTACCCGGAGAAGCTCCGCCACGCGCCGGCACCCGGCGACAGGGGACGGCGCAGACCGCGCTGCGACTTCTGCCATGCGGACACCCGCGGCGCCTCAGTCTCGGCTGAGGCCGCCAGCTCGTCCAAGGCGCCGCGCAGCACCGCGGTTACTGCCGCGATTTCCTCTGCGGAGAGCCCGGGCGTGAGCACCCGCAGATCGGGCGTAGGGTCACTCACAGCGGGATGTTTCCATGCTTCTTGGGCGGCAGGTTCGCGCGCTTGGTGCGCAGGGCGCGGAGCGCCTTGATCACGGCGACTCGAGTGGCTGCGGGCTCGATGACACCGTCGAGCTCGCCGCGCTCAGCTGCAAGGAACGGGGATGCCACGTTGTAGGTGTACTCGTTTGCAAGACGGGTACGAACTGCCGCCACATCCTCGCCAGCCTCTTCGGCGGCCTTGATCTCACCTCGATACAGGATGTTGACGGCACCCTGGCCACCCATAACCGCGATCTCTGCGGTCGGCCAGGCGTAGTTGAGGTCGGCACCCATTTGCTTGGATCCCATGACGATGTAGGCACCGCCGTAGGCCTTGCGCGTGATGACGGTCACGAGCGGCACGGTCGCCTCTGCGTACGCGTACAGCAACTTCGCACCGCGGCGGATGACGCCTGTCCATTCTTGATCGGTGCCCGGGAGGTAACCGGGTACGTCTACGAGAGTGAGGATGGGCACGTTGAACGCGTCACAGAACCGTAGGAAACGCGCGGCCTTTTCTCCAGCCTCGATGTTGAGGGTTCCCGCCATCGCTTGCGGTTGATTGGCGATGACTCCCACAGTGCGACCCTCGACTCGACCGAAGCCGACAACGATGTTGGGCGCGAACAGGGGCTGCGTCTCGAGAAAGTCGCCGTTGTCGACGATGTGCTCGATGATCGTTTTGACGTCGTAGGGCTGGTTGGGTGAATCCGGAATGAGGCTGTTGAGCTTGCGGTCCTCGTCGGTGATTTCTAGCTCGATCTCACTCTCATACACCTGCGGCTCGGCAAGATTGTTGTCGGGCAAGAAACCAATGAGTGTGCGCGCGTAGTCGAGCGCGTCATCCTCGTCGCTCGCGAGGTAGTGCGCGACCCCGGAAACCTTGTTGTGGGTGAGTGCGCCACCCAGTTCTTCCATGCCGACATCTTCGCCCGTGACGGTCTTGATCACATCGGGCCCGGTGACGAACATCTGGGAGGTCTTGTCGACCATGATGACGAAGTCGGTCAGTGCGGGGGAGTAGACGGCACCACCGGCAGCGGGGCCCATGATGATCGAGATCTGCGGGATCACGCCCGAGGCCTGGGTATTGCGCCGGAAGATCTCGCCATACTTGCCGAGGGCAACCACGCCCTCCTGGATTCGAGCGCCACCCGAATCGAGCATGCCGATGATCGGAACGCCCGTCTTGAGCGCATGATCCATGACCTTGATGATCTTCTCGCCCGCGACTTCGCCGAGCGAGCCGCCGAAGATCGTGAAGTCCTGCGAGTAGACGGCGACCTGGCGACCGTGGATGGTGCCGAGCCCCGTGACGACGGCGTCGCCGTAGGGGCGCTTGGCATCCATTCCGAACGCGTGGGTGCGGTGACGCACGAACTCATCGAGTTCGACGAATGATCCATGATCGAGCAGCTCCTCAATTCGCTCCCGGGCAGTCTTCTTGCCCTTCGCGTGCTGCTTCTCGATCGCGGCCTCGCCGCTGGCGGTCACGGCCTCGTGGTAGCGCACCTTGAGGTCGGCAATGCGACCAGCGGTCGTGTACAGATCGGGCGTCGTGTTGTCTGGACTCACGCTGTCAGGATACCCGGAGGGTCGAGGCCGAGGTGTGGACGAACCCGACAACGTTGCGCTGCAATTGCGGTGGTGATCAGGGGCGCTCGAACGCGACATCCGTGGCGAACAGGTAGTTGCGGATGCCCAGCTCGACACGCTCGCTGGCAACCCATTGATCGCCCGCCCACGCGAACATGCGGTAATCCGACCAGCGCTGGAGGATCTCGTCGGCGAACTGATTCGCGCCGCGACCGTAGCGCGCGAGATGGCGGTCCTCGATCTCGAGCAGAAGGCTCGGGCGGTCCCGGCCGATCGTGTTCTCTGCGCCGCGCACGACGGCCGGCTCGAAGCCCTCGACGTCGACCTTGATGAACGAGACGCGTTCGATGTCGTTCTGGGCGCACCATCCATCTATCGTCTGCACGGGCGTTCGCCACAGTCGCAGCCGAGTCGGATGCTCGGCCGCGCCCTCGGCGATGTGAGCGTGGCCGTAGATCGGGAAGCCGTACTTCACGGGCAGGCGCATAGTGAATTCGCCCTCCTGCTCTCCGACCGCCGAATCGATGACCGTGATGTACGGCGCGCGCAGCAGCCCACGGAGGAACCGGAGTTGCTTCTGCTGCCGTGGGTGCGGGTCAAACGAGAGCACACGCCCCGTCGGCCCCACGTAGTGCGAGAGCGGGATCGTGTACATGCCGTGCGCCGCACCCACATCGATGACCGTGTCGCCGTGACGCACTATCGAGCCGAGTCCACGAAGTTCGGGCTCGGCCCAGTTGATGCGGGTAGCGAACCTCATGATGGCATTGCCGATGCGGGGAAACAGGGGATCTCTTTCGGCGAGATGGAGCGCGGGCTCAGTGTCAGTAGTCAAGCGCTCTTTCCTCAGGTGAAACGGGCACAATTCCCTGCCGCGCTTATCGTAGCGGTCCCCACCGAACCGGTGGACGAAGTTGTCTACAGGCTTATTTCCCGCGCCGTCGTAGCCTGTCTGAATGCAGCTTCCCCTCTCCCGCGCGATCTCACCCGGCCTCGAGTTTCTGCCCCGCACCGGTTCCACCAACGAGGTTCTGGTGGGGCGGGCATCCGATGCCCCGCATTTCGCGGTGGTGGTGACCACCGATCAGACGGCGGGCCGCGGCCGACTGGGGCGGGTCTGGGTCGCGCCGCCCGGCAAGACGCTCGCGGTGTCGGTGCTCTTGCGACCCGAGAGCCCGTCACCCGACAGCCTGGGCTGGCTGCCGCTGCTTGCCGGTCTCGCGATGACGCGAGCAGTCTCGTCCCTCGTGACCGGTCACGCGGTCACCCTCAAGTGGCCGAATGACGTGCAGGTTGATGGGCTCAAGGTGTCGGGCCTGCTGACCGAGCTCGCCGCCGGAGGAACCGCTGTCGTCGTCGGGGCGGGGCTCAACCTCACCATGACGAAGGCCGAACTTCCGACACCCGTCTCGACCTCGCTGTCTCTGAACGGTGTACCCGAGGAGTCACTCGTGGATGCCGCCCTCGCGTCCTACCTCACCGAACTCACACACCTGTACGCCGGGTTCGCCGAGGCGGGTTTCGACGCGTCGCGCGGATTGCACGGGCAGGTAGCTGCGGCATGCGGTTCCCTCGGCAAATCAGTGCGGGTCGAGTTGCCCGGCGGCTCCGACCTGTTCGGGATTGCTGAGTCGATCGACGAGTTCGGTCGCCTCGTCGTGCGCGACGACACGACGTCACACGCGGTGGCGGCGGGCGACGTCACCCACCTGAGGTACGCGTGAGCGAAACGGTCGTCGCCCGGCTGCGTCCGCACCCGCGCGCTCTGTTCTGGCCTTGCGTGCTCCTCGTGATCGTTGCCGGAGGGTTCGGATACTTCACCGGGTTGCGCGAGGCGTGGCAGGTCATTGTCGTGTGCGTCGCCGCAGTCGCACTCGTCGTGCTCGGATTTCTGGTGCCGCTGCTGCGATACCTCTCGGTCGGGTACACCATCACCACCCGCAGGATCGCCGTGCGCAGCGGAATCCTCGTCCGCTCGCGGCAGGAGTTGCTGCTCTCGCGGGCCCATGACGTCTCCCTGCGCCGTACCGCGCTGCAGGCGATGTTCCGCACGGGTGACGTGCGGGTCGGCACGGCCATCGACCGTCCGTTGGTGCTGCACGACGTGCCCGCTGCGGCACTGGTTCAGGAGACCCTCCACGACCTCATGGAGCGCAACCGTTCGGACAGATCGATCGGATAGGGTGCTCGCGTGAAAATCTCGGTGATCGGTTGCGGATACCTCGGGGCTGTGCACGCCGCGTGCATGGCCGATCTCGGACACGACGTCGTCGGGGTTGACGTGGACGAGGCGAAGGTCGCTCAGCTCGCGGAGGGCCGCGCGCCGTTCTTCGAGCCCGGGCTTCCCGAGAAGTTGGCCTCTGCCCTCGCCTCCGGTCGGCTGACCTTCACGACCGACCTACACCGTGTCGACGACGCGGATGTGCACTTCGTCGCAGTCGGAACGCCTCAACAGCAGGACAGCTATGCCGCTGACCTGCGTTTCGTCGACGCGGCGTTCGAGTCGCTCCTTCCACACCTCCGGCCCGATGCCCTTGTCGTCGGCAAATCGACGGTGCCGGTGGGAACTGCCGCTCGATTGGCAGAATCCGTCGAGGCCGTGGGTGCTCGCCTCGCATGGAACCCCGAGTTTCTGCGCGAGGGTTTCGCCGTTCACGACACCCTCGCCCCCGATCGCCTCGTCTACGGTGTGCGCACAGGCGACCAGGCCTCGGTCGCCGACCTCGACGCAGTTTACGCAGCGGCGCTCGAGCGAGATACGCCACGAGTCGTCACGGACTTCGCGACCGCCGAGCTCGTGAAAGTTGCCGCGAACGCCTTCCTCGCAACCAAGATCTCGTTTATCAACGCCATGGCCGAGGTCGCGGAGGCGACGGGTGCGGACGTGACCCAGCTTGCCGACGCGATCGGATACGACGCCCGTATCGGGCGCCGCTTTCTCAATGCCGGGCTGGGTTTCGGCGGGGGATGCTTGCCCAAGGACATCCGCGGATTTATGGCTAGGGCTGAGGAACTCGGCGTCGACCAGGCGCTCGAATTCTTGCGGGAGGTGGACTCCATCAACCTGCGACGTCGCGAGCGCATGGTCGACCTGGCGCGCGAGGTGCTCGGGGGCGAGATCGAGGGCCACCGCATCGCGGTGCTCGGGCTTGCATTCAAACCTGATTCAGACGACGTGCGGGACTCGCCGGCCCTCGATGTGGCGGCGCGCCTGGCTGAGCTCGGGGCCGTCGTCGTCGCGACCGACCCCGAGGCCATCGAGACGTCGCGGCGCCTTCGCCCGACACTCAGCTATGTGTCGACCGTCGACGAGGCAGTGAAGGGGGCGGATGCCGTACTCCTGCTCACCGAGTGGCGCGAGTACCGCGACCTCGACCCGGCACGCCTCGCAGCCCTCGTCGCATCCCCCGTGATCGTCGACGGACGCAACTGCCTCGACCCGACACTCTGGCGCGGCGCGGGATGGACCTACCGCGCCCTCGGCCGTCCCTGACGCGGTCCGCAGCCCCCGGGCGTGCCGTGGAAGAATAGCGGCATGCCCCCAGTTCTCGGTGTGATCGGTGGCGGGCAGCTCGCTCGCATGATGGTTCCCCCGGCCGTTGCCCTCGGCGTAGACATCCGGGTGCTCGCCGAGAAGCACGACAGCTCGGCGCGCATCGCCGCAACCGACGTGGGTGACTACCGTGACGCGTCCACAGTGCTCGCCTTCGCGCGCGGCGTCGATGTCGTGACCTTCGACCACGAGCACGTTCCACAGGAGGTGCTCCACACCCTCGTCGACGAGGGGATTGCCGTGCACCCCGGCCCGCACGCTCTGCTCTTCGCACAAGACAAACTGCTCATGCGCGAGAAGCTCACCGAGTTGGGTGTGCCCGTCCCCGCATGGGCACGCGTCGCCTCGTCCGAGGAACTCGCCGCCTTCCTCGCCGACAACGGCGGTCGCGGCGTCGTCAAGACCCCCCGCGGAGGCTACGACGGCAAAGGGGTACGCGTCGTCTCGGACGCCGTCGAGGTCGAGGACTGGTTCGTTGCGGGCGAGCCGCTGCTCGTCGAGGAGCTCGTCGACTTCCGCCGCGAACTCGCCCAGTCGATTGCTCGCCGTCCCTCGGGCGAGTCCGCGATCTGGCCTGTCGTCGAGTCCATCCAGCGCAACGGGGTGTGCTCCGAAGTCATCGCGCCCGCGCCCGGCTCAGCGGGGCGCGTGGCAGAGATGGCCGCCAGCATTGCGACCACGATCGCCGAGCGCCTCGACGTGACGGGCGTTCTCGCGGTTGAACTGTTCGAGACAACGGATGACCGCATCCTCGTCAACGAGCTCGCCATGCGACCCCACAACACCGGCCACTGGAGCATCGACGGTGCCGTGACGAGCCAGTTCGAGCAGCACGTGCGCGCCGTGCTCGATCTTCCCCTCGGCGGCACCGCCCGTCGCGAGCCGTGGAGCGTCATGATCAACGTTCTCGGCGGCCCGGGCATGACGACGCGATACGGTCTCGCCCTTGCCGATCAGCCGGACGTGAAGTTCCACGATTACGGCAAGGATCCGCTGCCCGGACGCAAGCTGGGCCATGTCACAGCGGTCGGCGACGACCTCGACGATGTCGCGTTCCGGGCGCGTGCCGCAGCGGCATTCTTTGAGGATTGACACCTAGCATTGGTGCGTGCCCGCACCCCTGGTTTCCGTCATCATGGGATCCGACTCCGACTGGAGCGTGATGTCCGAGGCCGCCGCTGCGCTCACGGAGTTCGGGATCGCCCATGAGGTCGAGGTCGTGTCGGCACACCGCACGCCCGAGCGGATGATCGCCTTCGGCAAGGAGGCAGCGGGCCGCGGCATCCGCGTCATCATTGCTGGAGCCGGCGGGGCGGCTCACTTGCCCGGCATGGTCGCGTCGGTGACCACTCTTCCCGTCATCGGTGTGCCGGTTCCGCTCGCGAAGCTCGACGGGCTCGACTCGCTGCTGTCGATCGTTCAGATGCCAGCGGGGATCCCCGTAGCGACGGTGTCAATCGGGGGAGCGCGCAACGCCGGGCTCCTCGCAGCCCGAATTCTCGGATCCACCGATGCTGAGGTGGGTGCAAAACTCGCGGAGTATGCATCGTCTCTCGCAGACCTCGTTGCGGAGAAGAACGCGGCGCTGAATCGATCGCTGTGAGCCAGCTCTCGATGGGCGGTGCGAGCCCGGTTCGGTTCCCCGACTCCAATTCCGAACCCACGATGACCAAGCGCGGGTGGATCCTGCTCGTGCTCAACTTCCTCATCCCCGGCTCGGCGCAGATGCTCGCTGGCAATCGGCGCCTGGGGCGCTTCGGCGTGGGCACGACGTTCCTGCTGTGGGCGATCGTCGCGATCGGGGCACTGCTGTTCTTCCTGGCGCGGTCGGCATTCATCACCATCGCCACCAACTGGTTCGCCCTGTGGATCATTCAGGCCGCGATCATCTTCTATGCGGTCCTGTGGATCATCCTGACGTTCGACACCTTGCGACTCGTGCGTCTCGTGCGGGTCGCCCAGGGCGCCCGAGCCGTCATCGCGGGGCTCGCCGTCGCGTCTCTGGTGGTCGTGGGTGGCGCGGCAGCCTACGGCGTCGTGATCGCTGGATCCACGCGCTCGGCGGTCACCGATGTCTTCGCGGGCTCCACGATCGAGCCTGCGGTCGACGGTCGATACAACATCATGCTCCTCGGCGGCGACGCGGGTGCTGACCGTGACGGCCTTCGACCGGACAGCATCTCGGTTGTGAGCATCGTCGCTGCGACGGGCGAGGCCACCATCATCGGCATACCGCGCAATCTCGAGAACGTCCCGTTCTCAGCCGGGCCCATGGCAGACCGCTATCCGAGCGGATACGGCGTAGACGGATGCGAGGTCGACGTATGCCTCATCAACTCGATCTACACAGAAGTCGAGCTTGACGAGTCGCTCTATCCCGACGCGCGCGATAACGGATCCAACCCCGGCATCGAAGGGATGAGGGATGCCGTGGAGGGAGTACTCGGCATCACCATCCAGTACTACGCGCTCATCGACATGCAGGGCTTCGCCGAACTCATCGACGCGCTCGGGGGCATCACGATCGACGTGCCCAACCGCCTGCCCATCACCGACGAAGTCGATGAGAACGGCCAGCCCTACAGCGACGAGGTCGGGTGGATCGAACCGGGCGTGCAGACGATGGATGGCCAACTCGCCCTCGCCTACGCCCGCATCCGTGCCGGCACCACCGACTACGACCGCATGACGCGGCAGCGCCAGGTGCAAGAGGCCATCCTCGCCCAGTTCGACCCGGCGAACGTGCTGTCGAAGTTCCAGGCGGTGGCGGTCGCTGGCTCGCAAGTGGTGAGCACCGACATTCCGCAGACCATGCTGGGTTACTTCGTCGAACTCGCGGGCAAGACGCGAGAGCTGGGAGACCCGTCAAGCCTCGAGCTGGTGCCGCCACTCGTCGACACGGAGTACCCCGACTTCGAGAACATCCATCAGATCGTGGCGGAGACGCTCTACATCCCCACCCCAGAGCCGACCAACTAGCCGACTACAGGTCTGCGTGCAGCTGCCAGACCTTCTCGGCCGAATTGCGCCAGCTGTAGACGCGCGCGCGATCCTGGCCCGAGTAGCGCAGCCGGTCCGCGAGCTGGCTATCCGCGAGCACGCCCGAAATTGCTGTGCCCAGCCGCTCAGGATAACCGGTGTCTTCTGCGTCGCCGCGCTCGACCGCCAGGCCGGCGTCGGCAGAGAGCTCGAGCAGCGCGGGTGCATCAGAGTGCACCACGGGGGTGCCGAAGGCGAACGCCTCGAGCACCGGCATTCCGAAGCCCTCCTCGAGATTGGGGTAGGCGAAGACGGATGCTCGGGAGAGCATGACCGCGAGGTCATCGTCGCTCACCGGACCGAAGCCACGGATACGGTCGGCGCGCAGGCCAGCATCGCGCACCACCGACGCCATCTCCGGGTCGTCACCGTGCGGACCGATCAGAAGCAACTGCACGTCATCGTCGATGTGCTTCATGGCGCGAACGAGCTGGTCGATTCCGCGACGTGTCTCGAAGCCGCCGATCGCCAGCACGTAGCGGTGAGGCAGTCCGAGCCGGGAGGCACGCTCATCCGCGTCGTCACCGGTGCGCAGTCTCGTGCTCGCTGCCCCGCTGATGACGCGGATGCGGTCACCGAGGTCGAGCAGGTCGGCGAGCTGATCGGCGACCGCGTGGCTCGGGGCTACGACGGCGTCGGCGTAGCGCTCGGCACGTTTGGCCATGGCTTTGTGCCACGACACCGTGCGAGGACTGAGGGAGTCGGGGTGGGTCCACGCGAGTGCGTCGTGGAAGGTGACGGCGATCTGCTCGCCGTCATTGATGCGGTCGTGCCGGGCGAGTGGAGCCAGAAGGCTCGTCGCGTGAACCATGCCGTTGCCCGGGATTCGGGTGAAACCGTGCTGCCAGGCCGATCGCAGTTCGCGTCGCGCGAGGGAACTCTTGTGAAGGGCATCCAGACCGGGGAGGCGCTGCTCGATGATCTCGTATTCGGACTCGGGCGAGGCGGAGACGAACCCCTCGACGTAGCACCCACGTGGAGCGGAGGCGATGAGCTCCCGCGTGAGTTCCTCGGTGTAGCGGCCGGCCCCACCCGCGGTCGGCGAGAGCATCTCGTCGATGATTACGCGCAGTGTCGTCATGTCGCTGCCAGAGCTCCCGTACTGAATGCCGCTCGCAGGGCATCCCTCCAGTCGCGCATGGGGGTGAGGCCAGCCTCGAACCATGCGTCGTGACCGAGTACAGAATAGGACGGCCGTGGGGCGGGTCGAACGAAGCGCGAACTCTCGGTCGGCACGACCCTACCAGGATCGTGCCCAGCAAGTTCGAAGACCGCCCTCGCGAGCTCGTACCACGTCGTGCTGCCGGAATTGGTGACGTGATAGATGTCGGTGGATGCGCCAGAGTCGACGAGTTCCACGATGGCCGTGGCGAGATCGAGCGACCAGGTGGGCTGGCCGTACTGATCGTTCACGACATCCACCGTGTCGCGTTCGTTCGCGAGGCGCAGCATGGTCTTGGGGAAGTTCGGCCCGTGCTCGCCGTAGAGCCATGCGGTGCGCACGATGAAGGCCTCGGGGTGGGCGTCGAGCACGAGTCGCTCTCCCTCCGCCTTCGACCGACCGTAGACCGAGACCGGGTCCCGCGGCGTGTGTTCGCCGTAGGGGGTGTGAGCGGTGCCGTCGAAGACGTAATCGGTCGAGATCTGCACGAGCGTGGCACCCGTCGCTGCCGCGGCCGTGGCCACATTGCCCGCGCCGAGCGCGTTGATCGCGTACGCCTCGGACTGATGGGTCTCAGCGTCGTCTACCCGGGTGTATGCGGCGGCGTTGATGACGACGTCGATGCCCTCAACAGCGTGATTCACCGCCGTGGCGTCGGTGATGTCGAGCTGACCCCTCGTGAGCGCCACGACGTCACGGCCGCCGAGCGCGACCTGTAGGTCACGGCCCAGCATGCCGGATGCGCCGGTCACGAGAAAGCGCGTCATAGCGCGGCGCGTGCCTTGAGCGGCTCCCACCAGGCGCGGTTGTCCCGGTACCACTGCACGACGTCGGCGAGACCCTGTTCGAAGGGCACGAGTGGCTCGTAGCCCAGCTCCGCGCGGATCTTCGAGATATCGACGCTGTACCGCAGGTCGTGACCGAGCCGGTCAGCGACGCGGTCGACGTACGACCAGTCCTTGCCTGTGGCGTCAAGCAGCAGCTGCGTGAGCTCCTTGTTGGTGAGCTCGGTTCCGCCGCCGATGTTGTAGATTTCGCCGGCGCGACCACCGACCAGCACCATCGCGATACCCCGAGTGTGGTCATCCACGTGCAACCAGTCGCGGATGTTGTTGCCTTCACCGTAGAGGGGTACGTGCTTGTCGTCGATGAGGTTGGTGACGAACAGCGGGATGACCTTCTCGGGGAAATGGTACGGACCGTAGTTGTTCGAGCACCGCGTGATCGAGAGGTTGAGCCCGTGGGTGCGGAAGTAGCTTCGTGCGAGCAGGTCGCTTCCGGCCTTGGACGCCGAGTACGGCGAGTTGGGTTCGAGCGGACGCTGCTCGTCCCATGACCCTTCTGCGATCGATCCGTACACCTCGTCGGTCGACACGTGCACGAAACGGGAGATGTCGTTGCGCAGCGCCGCGTCGAGCAGGCGTTGGGTGCCGAGCACGTTGGTCTCGACGAAGATTCCAGAATCGCGTACCGAGCGGTCGACGTGCGACTCGGCCGCGAAGTGCACGATCGAGTCGATCTCGGGCAGAACTTGGTCCAGCAGCTCGGCGTCGCGAATATCGCCGTGCACGAAGCTGTAGCGCGGTGACTCCGCGACCGGCGCGAGGTTCTCGAGGTTGCCCGAGTAGGTGAGGGCATCCAGCACCACAACGTCAGCACCTTCGAGCCCGGGGTAGGCGTCTTCGAGGGTTCGTCGCACGAAGTTCGACCCGATGAAACCGGCTCCGCCGGTTACCAGAATTCTCATGTTCACCACACGCCAATCACGATCAATAGTCCAATTATCCTTTGGTCCCGCGGACGCCTGCGCAGCTTCGGCGCGAGACGGGCCAGAGCGAGGCGGGTTCGGATGCCCGAGCCGATGAGCAGCCCCAGGATCCTCTCGAAGTCGGCAGCGCGTTCCGGCGGCGAGACGCTCATCGCCACCCGGGTGAGCCGCGCCGAATGGTTGCGAAGCCAATGCGTGCGGATGAGCCGAAGCCGCTCGAAGGCCGATCCGACGCCGACGTTCGAGCCCATGACGTTCGCGTCGTGCTGGCGGTAGTCGACGCTCGACACGTCGTCGATGTGCCAGCTCCAACCGTGTGCCCGCGCGATCGCATAGATGAGGGAGTCGTGATAGTCGACCTCGGTGGCCGCCGGTTCGACATCGAGAGTGGCTCGGGTGAGTTCGAGCAAGCGCGGCGTGATGAGAAACGTCGAGCCCGGGCCGGGACTCTCGAGCAGGAAGTCGAACTCCCGCTGCGGGAAAGCCTTGCGAACGAGGGAGCGACGACCGTCGCTCGTGAACGACGTGACGTTCGACGACACGCCGTCGTGGCCACCCTCGGCGAGCAGCCGCGCGTGGCGCGCGAGCTTCGTGGGCACCCAGATGTCGTCTTGGTCGGCGAAAGAGACCAGTTCGTCGGGTGCCGGATCCGCGACGCGTATCAGTCGGTAGAAATTGGCCGCGGCGCTGCCCGCGCGACCCGGCGAGGGGAGCACGGTGAGACGCGGATCGGTTGCCGAACGCTCGGTCAACCACTCGACCGTGCCGTCGGTGGAGGCATCATCCAAGGCCACAATGCGCACGTCGACGTCCTGTTGAGCGAGGATGCTGTCGACCTGCTCGCCGAGGAAGCGGGCGCCGTTATGGGTTGCCAAGAGCACGACCACGCGGGGCCGCGGGCTTTCGGGACGGGGGCTCGCCATAACCGTTCAATACTAGGCTGGCTGGGTGAAACTGTCGGTCGTGCTGGGGTCGCACAACGGTGCTGCGTACATCGGCGAGCAGCTTGAGAGCATCCTCTCGCAGACACGAATGCCCGACGAGATCGTGCTTTCCGACGACGCGTCCCGCGACGACACGGTCGCGATCGCGCGCGACGTGCTCTCCACGCATCCCGAGGTGCAGTTCACCGTCATCGAGAACGTGCCCGCACTCGGAGTAGTACGCAACTTTGAGCAGGCGGCCCTCGCGGCCACGGGCGATCTCATCGCCCTCGCCGACCAAGACGACATCTGGCACACCGCCAAGCTCGAGCGCATCATTGCGGTATTCGAGCGCCGCGCCGACGTGCTCCTCGTGCACACGGACGCTCGCCTGGTCGATGGGGATGGGGTGCCGCTCGGGATGAGCCTGCTCGCGAGCCTCGAGGCGCGACCCGTTGAGTTGCGCGAGATTCACGGCGGGCGTGCGTTCGACACCCTGCTTCGCCGAAACCTTGTGACCGGCGCGACGACCGTCTTTCGGGCATCGCTGCTCCGCGACGCGGTCCCCTTCGCCGACGACTGGGTGCACGACGAATGGCTCGCGATCATCGCTGCCGCGACCGGGTCCACCGAGGTTCTCGAGGACGAGCTCATCGACTATCGGCAGCACGGCGGCAACCAGATCGGTGCCGAGAAGCTGACGTTGCGTCGCAAACTCGGCAAACTTCGGGAGCCGCGCACGGAACGCAACGTCCACCTCCTCGAGCGTGCCGAGAGTCTGGTCGAGCGGCTCGAGGCCGTCGGTGTCGCGGATGCTCGACTCGAGGCGGCACGCGCGAAGTTCCATTTCGAGCGCTATCGCAGCGCACTTCCCGCCTCCCACTTCGCGCGCGTACTGCCGATCGTCAGGCGGGCGCTCGCCGGTGACTATGCGAGGTTCAGCCTGGGCCTGCCTGACATGGGACGCGACCTGACGCAGCCTGCCGACTAGGCACCCACGTTAGGATCGTGCCCGTGCAGATTCGCGAGCTATCGGTGGGCGACGCGTGGGAATTCACCCCCGTTCAGTGGAAAGACGACCGCGGAATCTTCCTCGAGTACTTCAAGGCCGATGAGTTCGAGGCGGCGACCGGTCGTCCGTTCACGCTGCGTCAGGCCAACACCTCGGTGTCACGGCGGGGCGTCGTGCGGGGCATCCATTTCGCCGACGTGCCGCCCGGGCAGGCCAAGTACGTGACGGTCACACGGGGCGCGGGGATCGACTTCATCGTGGACATCCGCGTCGGTTCACCCACCTTCGGGGAGTGGGAGTCGATCATTCTCGACGATGCGGATCGTCGCGCGGTCTACATATCGGAGGGCCTCGGGCACGCCTTCGTCGCACTGACGGATGATGCGACGCTGAGCTACCTCGTGAGCGAGCAGTACAACCCCGCCGCCGAACACGACCTGCACATCCTCGATCCCGATCTGGCGCTCGAGTTTCCCCCAGAGCTCGGTACCCCGGTGCTCTCGCCCAAGGACGAGGCTGCCCCGAGTCTCGCCGCCCTGCTCGCCGCGGGTGCCCTTCCCACCTGGGAGGCCTCGCGCGCTTATTACGACTCTCTGACGAAGGCATAGGACATGCGCGGAATCATTCTCGCCGGCGGTAGTGGAACGCGGCTTTGGCCGATCACCAAGGGCATCTCGAAGCAGCTCATGCCCATCTACGACAAGCCCATGGTGTACTACCCGCTGTCGACCCTGATGGCGGCGGGTATCCGCGAGATCCTCATCATCACGACCCCCGACGATCAGCCGCAGTTTCAGCGGCTGCTCGGGGATGGCAGTGAGCTCGGAATCTCTCTCACCTACGCGGCTCAGCCGAGCCCGGACGGCCTCGCGCAAGCCTTCATCATCGGCGAGAAGTTCATCGGCGACCAGAAGGTCGCGCTCGTACTCGGCGACAACATTTTTCACGGCGAGAGCCTGGGCTCGAACCTGTCCGCGAACACCGAGATCGATGGCGCTCTCGTGTTCGCGTACCACGTCGCCAACCCGCGCGCCTACGGTGTCGTCGAGTTCGACGACGATTTCAAGGCTGTCTCCATCGAGGAGAAGCCGGAAGTGCCGAAGAGCAATTTCGCGGTTCCCGGCCTGTACTTCTACGACAACACAGTCATTGAGGTGGCGAAGTCGATCACGCCGAGCGCGCGTGGCGAGCTCGAGATCTCGACCGTCAACGAGCACTACCTGACCCAGGGCTCGCTGCAGGTGCAGGTACTCGACCGTGGCACGGCATGGCTCGACACGGGCACGTTCGAGTCGATGGTGCAGGCCACCGAGTTCGTGCGTGTCATCGAGGCTCGCCAGGGCTACAAGATCGGCTGCGTCGAGGAAATCGCGTGGCGGCAGGGGTGGATCTCCGATGACCAGCTCGCAGCAATCGCTGCCCCGCTCGCCAAGAGCGGGTACGGCGTGTACCTGGAACGACTTCTCATGGACTCTCGGTGACCCGCGTACTCATCATCACAGGCGACCCGATCGGACCCCGCATGGCTGGTCCCGCAATCCGGGCCTGGAACATGGCGGATCTTCTGAGCGCGGAGAACGAGGTCGCGCTCATGACTACGACCGCGCTCGAAGACGTCCCCGCACCCTTCGCCGTGCACCTCGTGAAACCGGGCCAAGACTCCGAATTCTCGCGGCTCCTCGCCTGGGCCGAGGCGATCGTTTTCCAGGGCCACGCCTTGGCACAGTTCGACGAACTTCGTGTCACCGACAAGATCATCGTCGCGGATATCTACGACCCCATGCACCTCGAGATGCTTGAGCAGGGTCGGGAGCTCGGCCAGTCCACGTGGGATTTGCGAGTCTCCACGGCCAGCGCGGTGCTCAACGAACAGCTTTCCCTCGCTGACTTCTTCCTGTGCGCGTCCGAACGCCAGCGATTCTTCTACCTCGGCCAACTCGCTACCCTGGGGCGCATCAATTCGAGAACGTACGCCAACGACCCTCACCTCGAGCAGCTCCTCGCGGTCGCGCCGTTCGGCCTGAGCGAGACTTCGCCGGTGCACGAGCGCGACGTCATCAAGGGAGTGCGTTCCGGTATCGCCACTGACGACAAGCTCCTCATCTGGGGTGGCGGACTCTACAACTGGTTCGATCCGCTTTCGCTCATCACTGCGGTGGCGCGCTTGTCGGAGCGTCGCGGCGGCGTTCGCCTGCTATTCCTCGGCACCAAGCATCCGGGTGTCGACGAGATGGGCATCGTGCGCGAATCGTTCGACCTGGCTCGCGAGCTCGGTGTCCTCGACACGTCTGTGTTCTTCAACGAATCCTGGGTGCAGTATGCCGATCGACAGAACTATCTGCTGGAAGCAGACGCCGGGGTGAGTACCCACATGTCACAAGTGGAGACAACATTCTCGTTTCGCACGCGCATCCTTGACTATCTGTGGGCGGGACTGCCGATGGTCGTCACGGAAGGTGATAGTTTCGCCGACCTCGTCCGCGAGGAGGGGCTGGGCGTCGTTGTGCCCGCGCAGGACGTTGCGGCACTCGAGTCGGCGATCGAACGGGTGCTCTTCGACGCGGAGTTCGCTCGCGTCGCGCGAGCCAATGTCGCTCGTGTTTGCCAAGAGTTCTACTGGAGCAATACACTCGCCCCGCTCGTCGAGTTCATGCGTGACCCTCACCCGGCGGCAGATCGGGCGGCAGGGCTTGTCGACCGAGCCGCAAGCGCGCGCCGCCGCAAGGCCTACGGGCCCGCGCACGATGCACGGATGTTCTGGCACTACCTTCGAGCAGAAGGATTGAGTGGCGCCGTCCGCCGCGTGACTTCTCGGTTGCGTCGAGGCTGAGCAGCGCTCCCGGTAGGCTGTTCGTCTATGAGAGTACTCGTCGCGGTCCCGGCGCTGAACGAGGCGGCCGTCATCGGACCAGTGCTTGATTCCCTATCGAAGACCCACCCGCTCGCGGATGTCGTCATCGTCGACGACGGGTCACGTGACGCGACGGCACGCATTGCCCGCGAGGCAGGCGCCCGGGTCGTGTCGCATTCGATCAACCTCGGCGTGGGCGCGGCGATGGGCACGGCGTTCAAGTTCGCAGTACGAAATGGCTACGACGCAGTCATCCAGTTCGACGGTGACGGGCAGCACCGCCCGGAGCACATTGCCGACCTCATTTCTGGGCTCGCTCACGCCGACATCGTGATTGGCAGCCGATTCGCGGAAGGCGGCACCTTCAAGTCCTCTGCCGCGCGTCGCGGAGTTCAACGGTTCATCGCGTGGGTCACGTCAACGTACGCGCGCACCAAGCTCACCGACGCGACGAGCGGGTTCCGGATCTCAGGTCCCCGAGCGCTTGCGGTGTTTGCTGAGCACTATCCGGTCGAATGGCTGGGCGACACCGTTGAGTCCATCGTGCTCGCAACGCGTCAGAACCTGACCGTTCGCGAGGTGCCCGTCGTCATGGACGAGCGCGCGGGTGGTACCCCGTCGCAGTCGGTCTTCCGGGCAACTCTGTACACCGCGCGCATCCTGTTCATCCTTGGTCTCGCGAGCATCCGCAGCGTCCCCCCGCAACTGCGCGCACTGCGCCGTCAGGCTGAGAAAGAGGTGCCGGCGTGACACCGCAAATCCTTGCCATCGCGATGGCCGTGATACTGCTCATCGCCGTCATCCTTCTTCTCCGGTCGTACGTGCTGCCGGAGAAGTACGCCGTGCTGTGGCTCGCCGCGTCGATCGTCGCGATCGTGCTGTCGGCATGGCCAGGTCTTCTGGAAGCAGTGAGTCGATTCTTCGGCATCGCGCAGCCGATCAACCTTCTGTTCGTCGGCGCGTTCTTTGTCATGTTCTTGCTCCTCATGCAGATCAGCCTCGAACTCGCGAAGACCCGAGACGAGCTTCGTCGAGCAGTGCAGCGAATCGCGCTCGATGTCGAGGACGTGAAGAAGGATCATGTCGACTGAAACTCCACGAGGCGTACGCGCTCTCGTCCGTCGTTTTCGCTGGGTCTACCTGGCGCCAGTGCTGGCCTTGATCGCGTTGAGCGCCTGGGCGTTCGCATCGCCGCTGGGAGCTGGACCTGACGACGACTATCACCTCGTCAGTATCTGGTGCGCCAATGGGGGCAGCGAGGACTGCGGTCCGGGTTCCGAAGAATCGACTCGAACCGTGCCGGCGACCTTCCCTGACATCGCTTGCTATGCGCAGCACGAGGAGCGAAGTGCGACCTGCCAGGAGTCCGTGTGGGCTGGTTGGGATGGCCAGGTCACCGAGATAAAGCGCGGAAACTTTGTCGGAGAGTACCCTCCCGTGTACTACGCGGTCATGCGGCTATTCGTGGGTCCCGACGTCCAGATAAGTGCGATCACGATGCGCATCGTCAACGCCGTGATTTTTGTGGGGCTAGCGACGGCACTGTGCGCACTGCTCCCTGCACATCGCCGCACCGCCCTGGTGTGGGGATGGCTGCTCACGCTTGTGCCGTTGGGCATGTTCCTCATCCCGTCGAACAACCCCAGCGGATGGGCTGTCACCGGAGTCGGCACAGCCTTCCTCGCGCTTCTCGGATGGTTCGAAACGGCAGGACGACGACGGTGGGCGCTAGCGGCTCTCACGATCGTAGGGATCGTCATGGCGGGAGGAAGCCGCGGCGATGCGGCCGTCTATGCCGCCGGCGCCGTCGTTACGGCATCGATCATTGCGCTGCCCTCCGCCCGAGGATGGTGGCGCTTCGCCTGGCTTCCCGCGCTCGGGTTGCTGGCTGCGGTCGTGCTCTACACACTGTCAGGTCAAACCGGGGTCGTGAACAGCGGATTCGGTGACGGTGGAACGGCGACTATCCCGGTGCCGGGCGCTGACGGTCAGGAAGCGGTACTCAGAGGGCTCCCTCTCGCCGCGTACAACTTGCTGATGCTCCCGCTCCTGTGGACGGGAGTGTGGGGTACGTGGGCCTTGGGATGGCTCGACACCCAGTTGCCGGCAATCGTGCCGTGGGCGGCCGTCTCGGCTTTTGTCGTCGTGGCGTTCGCGGGTCTGGGACGCATCAACTGGCGCAAAGCGATCGCGATCGCAGGAGTGCTACTGGTGCTCATTGCGCTACCGGTGCACGTTCTCACGGCCGGTGGCGACAAGGTGGGAGCAAACCTTCAACCTCGTTACCTTCTGCCACTCATCGTGCTCTTCGCGTTCGTCTTGTTCACCGACCCTGGCCGCGGCGGTATGCGTTTCACGCGGATTCAGACCTTCACCATCCTGGGCGCCCTCGCGGTAGCGAATCTCGTCGCTTTGCAGGTCAACATTCGTCGCTACGTGACTGGTGCCGACCAGCAGGGATTCAACCTCGATGACGGCGCCGAATGGTGGTGGGTGGGGGTTCCCTTCGGACCGACAGCGGTTTGGGTAATCGGTGCGCTTGCGTACGCTGCGACACTCGTCGTGCTCTGGCCCAGCCTGCGGAGCGTGCGATCGCTTTCCGAGCCTCGTAGGTAGGAACCTATTTCGCGTCGATCCCGAGGAGCGCGATCCAGCGCTTGAGGTTGATGAGACGCCAGTGCGATCGGCGACCCCAACGCAGCTCACGCTCCGAGAATCCGCCAGTTAGGGTGTCGGAGCGGCCCGTTCGAAGGAATCCGATCTGGTGGTCTGGGTCATTCGGCTGGTCAGCGAGTTTCTTCTGCCACTCGGCTTCCGGCGTCTCGAATCCGACCTTGTCTCGTCGGTCGATCACTGCATCGGGAACCCAGCCTCGAGACGCGTCGCGCAGAATTCGCTTGGTGGTGCCATCCGGCGCAACCAACCAGTCTTCTGGCATGCTCAGCAGCAGCTCGTTCAACTGACGATCGAGGAACGGGACCCTGCTCTCTATCGAGAAGTGCATCGAGTTGCGGTCGCCATGGCGTAGCAGCATCGGCAGGCCGTAGTCACCGAGGGTAGAACGCAAGTGAGTCTTGAGACGGGCCCCGCGAACAGGTTCGGCGCCCACGGCTGGGTAGCTCACTGAGATTCCCCGCTCGCGCAACGCGGACGAGTCGAGCAGCGGCGAGGCGAGCGGTTGGCGAACGCGATGTCTCATTCGCAGTGGTGCGAATTGCGCCATGGCCTCGAGGGGCATGATCCATCGATACCAGTCGGGCAATTCACGGGATGCGGACGCGAAGCGCGCGGCCGCGCCCCACTTACCCGTCTCGATGAGGCTGTGCATCCGCTGTGCCGGGTACCCGAAGTAGCCGGCGAACAGTTCGTCGCCACCTTGACCGTCGAGCGTCACGGTGATGCCGTTGTCGCGCGCCAACTGGAAGACCCGATATTGCGCGTAGATGCTCGTGCCGCCGAATGGCTCTCCCTGGCTGACGATGAGAGCGTCGAGGTCCCTTTCCAGGTCGCCCGGAGACGCCGCTACCGTGTGCGAGGTCGCGCCGATGTGATCGACGACTCGTGCTACCCACTCGTGCTCGGAACGAGCAAAGCCGGGAGCGACGAAACTGAAGGTCTGAATGGGAAGGGCGGGTTCGAGTTGGCGCACCGCGCCCGTGATCGCCGATGAGTCGAGGCCGCCCGAGAGCGCGATGCCGAGGGGAACGTCGCTACGAAGGTTGCGCTTCACCGAATCGAGGAAGAGGCTGCGGACGTCGTCGACGGCACTGTCGTAGCGGCCCGAGTACGTGGTCGCCACCGAGGGCCACCAATAGCGCACCGGTTCGTCGAGCTTGCCCGTCGTGGTGTCGAGCACGATGTAGTGACCGGGGCGCAAGTGCTTTACGCCGTCGATGAATGTGCGCTCGGAGTGATCGTAAACACCCCACTGCAGATAGTCGATCGCGCTCTGCCAGTCGAGTTTCGGATGAGGAATTGAGTTCCCGAGCAGACCGGCCATTTCGCTGCAGAACGCGATTCGATCGCCCAGATCCGCATAGAAGAGAGGTTTGATGCCGTATGGATCGCGCGCGAGAGTCAGGGTGCGCCGGTCGCTGTCGAGAACGGCCAGGGCGAACATCCCCTCGAGACGATCAAGCGTCGCGGTTCCCCAGCGAGCCCAGGCTTTCAGCAGCACCTCGGTGTCGCCGTCGGAGACGAATGATTCCCCGAGGGCGATGAGCTCGTCACGGATCTCGATGTAGTTGGTGATCTCGCCGTTGTAGCTGATTGTGAAGCGATCCCCGGCGAGGGTCATCGGCTGGTGGCCCGCCGGGCTCAAGTCGAGAATCGCGAGGCGTACGAGGCCCAGGTCGACGCGTACGTCGGACGCCGGATCGTTCCAGGCGAACTCGCCCAGATCGTCGGGCCCACGGTGTCGAATCGCGTCGAGGCCTGCCCGAAGGCGCCTACCGTCTTCGGGTGAGCCGACGCGAGCCCAGCTCCCAGCGATTCCGCACATGCGAGTGACCTATCTTGGCGTCGAGGGTCAGGACGTGGGTGCGAGTGACTTACCGATGACGCGGTAGGTCACGTCGGGCCACTGCTCGCTCGCGGACACACGACGACCGTCGATGAACGCTGTGATTCCCGGCAGGTCGGACGGCCCGATCGTGCGGTAGTCAGCATGGTCGGCCTGCACGATTGCCGCGTCGACCGCGGTTCCGAATGAGTAGGGATCAAAGCCAAGTTTCGTCAGTTCTTCGTCGGTGTAGAGCGGGTCGTGTACCAGTACCGTCGCGCCACGCTGCTTCAGGGCATCCACGGTGCTGAACACTCCCGAGAAAGCCGTCTCTTTCACGCCGCCGCGGTAGGCGGCGCCAAGAACGACGACTCGGGCGCCGCTGAGATCTCCGTAGGCACCCTCGAGGAGTCCGACGGTGTAATCGGGCATTCCGGCATTGGCAGCGCGCGCGGCAGACACGATCGTGGCAGTCGGATCGTTCCAGAGGTAGAGCCGGGGGTAGACCGGGATGCAGTGTCCGCCGACCGCGATTCCGGGCTGGTGGATGTGGCTGTATGGCTGCGAGTTCGACGCCTCGATGACGTTGTAGATGTCAATTCCGTTGCCGCCCGCGTAGCGCGCGAATTGGTTGGCAAGGCCGATGTTGACATCCCGGTAGGTCGTCTCGGCGAGCTTTGCGAGCTCCGAAGCTTCTGCGCTGCCGAGGTCCCAGACGCCGTTGGGTCGAGCCAGATCGGAACGCTCGTCGAAATCGAGCACCGCCTCATAGAACTCCACGGCGCGTTGGGCGCCTCGCTCGGAAAGCGCGCCGACGAGCTTGGGGTACTTGCGGAGGTCCGCGAACACCCGCCCGGTGAGGACGCGCTCGGGGGAGAAGACGAGGTCGAAATCGACGCCCTCCGTGAGTCCCGAGACGCGCTCGAGCAGCGGCTTCCATCGAGTGCGCGTGGTACCAACCGGCAGTGTGGTCTCGTAAGAGACGAGAGTCCCAGCAGTCAGATGAGCGCCGAGCGACTCGGTCGCCGCGTCCATCCAACCGAAGTCGGGCTCGGCGGTGACCTCGTCGACGAACAGCGGGACGACGAGCACGATCGCGTCGGCTCCTGGCACGGCATCCGCATAGTCGGTCGTGGCGCGCAGTCGGCCAGCGGGTACGAGTTCGGAGAGTCGGTCCTGCAGCTCGGCCTCGCCGGGGAATGGCTCGATGCCCTTGTTGACCAGGTCGACGACCGCGGGGTTCACGTCTACGCCGACCACGTCATGGCCCTTGCTGGCGAACTGAACTGCGAGGGGGAGCCCGATCTTACCGAGGGCGATGACTGCGATCTTCATCCCGCAAGTCTATGGTCTCGCAACCGAGAGAGATTCGGAGACGACGCGTTGGGCGATGGCAGTCAGCGAGTAGGTCTCGCGAGTCCACTCGCTGAGCTTCGCGCGTTGGGCGGGCACCAAGGGGCTATCTGCGGCCCGTTCCATTTCTCGAGCGACCGCCTGCACGTCGTAGTCGACGGCAACTCCCACCTCCGAGAGGGCTGCCGTCGTGAGGAACGGCGCCGTCGGTCCCACGCCCGCGAAGATAACCGGGCAGCCCGCGGAGAGAGACGAATACACCTTCGTGGTGAACGCGTAGTCATAGCCCTGATCGGGTTTCAAGCTGGCCAGTGAAGCGGTAGCTGACGAGAGGAGGGGTGCGAGCTGCGCGGGCGGGATAGGGGAGCGGAATTCGACCGAACCGGATAGTCCCAGATCGCGTGCGCGGGCGCGCAAGACTTCTCGCTCCTGCCCATTCCCCACGAAGAGCAGGTGAGCGCCCGGGTAGCGGTGCGCGATCTTCGCGAACGCGTCTATGAATATCCCCGCGCCATGCCACTCGGAGTGGGTTCCGGCATAGAGGAACAGGGGCCGCGTGCCCGCGGGAGTGTCCGAGTAAGCAAAGGACTCGGTGTCGGCGCCGAAGCCGATCGCGGTGGCGGTCGTGTGCACTCCGACCTCGCGAAACCGTTCGACTAGCGGGGCGTGCGCCGCGAAGAGTCGCTCGGCCCCCCGCAGACCCCACACCTCGACCAAGCGCAGCGCCCAGAGCACGAAGCGGGAGTCGGTGGCCATGGCGGCCGCATCAGACCACAGGTCGGCGGCGCGAACGACATAGGGGGTGCGCCGTAGCCACCCGACGACGCGTACGACGGCGACAGTCGTGGGGGGCGGCTCGACAACGTAAAGGTTCGCCCGGCGGGAGAACAGGAGTCGAAAGAACAGGGGGATGTCGAAGCTCAGGTAGGAGATGTAGCCGCGAACGTAGTCCTGCCGGTCGCGTATTACACGAGCGCGGCGGACGTCGACACCGCCAGGATCTGAGGGAACCATACCCTTCGGGGGTCGAGTGGTCAGTACCGTTACGTCGGCACCGGCGTCACGGAACGCGGTCGCCCAGGTGCGAAGGATTCCTGAAGCAGCAGACACCTCCGGTGCGAAGATCCGGCTTGCGATGACAACGCGTGGGCGCACGAATGCCTCCCTTTCACGCTCATCCCGACTTGTTCGCTCGACAGTTCGGTCGAGTGTACAGCGTCGCGCGCACCCTGCTGGGGGCGGGCAGTGAGCATAGGATGGCCCGGTCCGAGGGAAATGGTGGAGTGCATGAGAACCGTGATCGCGTTGTACCGCGAGGTCGTCAACGTCTTCCCGTTGGGCGGACGGCGCTTTCTGAACTTCTACTCGTGGCTGCTCGCGTCGCTCGCCGTATTCGACGTGGCCGCCCTAGGCCTACTCGCCGTCATCGTGGGTCCCGTAGCAGCGGGTTCGCCGGTCGTGTTGCCCGTGATCGGCGCTCTCGACCCGATTGGAATCGTCTGGGCGATCTTGGTCATCTGCGCGCTCATGATCGCCAAGGGTGTCCTGGCCGTCGCGGCGACGTGGTGGGCGACCCGTCGAATTCCGCGATATGAAGTCGCCATCGGCGATCGTCTTCTTCGCGGGTACCTATCGGCCCCGTGGCGTGATCGTCTACGCAAGAACTCGAATGACATCATGCGACTCGCTGACAGCGGAGTCGACGTCACGATCAATGCGTTCGTGCTTCCCGGGGCGACGCTCCTCGGCGAACTGGTCAGTCTCGTGCTCGTCATCGCGACTTTGGGGTTCGTGCAGCCAGCCATCGCACTGACAACGCTGCTCTATATGCTCCTTCTCGGAGCGGTGCTCTTCTTCTGGATCGCTCGCCACGCGAGACGAGCAGGGGAGGTGAACGTGGCGAACTCGCTGCGAACCTCTCGACTCATTCTCGAGATCGTCGCGGCGATGAAAGAGGTGACGCTCCGCAATAAGGAGCCCGAAGTCGCCGATATCGTCGGACAGAGCCGCACAGCGAGCGCGCGAGCACGCGGCAACATCTACTTCCTCAGCCAGCTTCCGCGCTACGCGCTCGAAGCGGGGCTCGTCGGCGGCTTCATCGCGATCGGTGGAGTTGGTTTCCTCCTAGGCGGGGTAGAACAGGCGATCGCCGCGGTTGCTCTATTCGCGCTCGCGGGCTTCCGAGTGGCGCCGTCAATTATTCGATTCCAGTCCGTGCTGTCGACGATGATTGCCCTCGCCGAGTACCCCCGGCTGGTTCTCGCCGAACTCAACGCAACCGAGAGCAGCGGGGCGGAGATCGCCTCGAGGGAGGCCCGACCTCTTCCCGAATCACCGCGAGTGCTGTCCCTACAGGATGTGACTTTCCGCTACGAGCCCGACGCGGAGCCGGCCCTGAAGAACGTCACTCTCGATATCGAACTTGGATCCTCGGTCGCCTTCGTAGGTGCGTCGGGGTCGGGCAAGTCGACGATGGTCGATATTGTGCTGAGTCTGCTCGAACCCTCCGAGGGCACGGTGGTAGTCGATGGGGTGCCGATTACTGAGCTTCGGAGTGCCTGGCGATCACGAGTCGGGTACGTGCCGCAGGAAGTCGCTTTGTTTGACGCGACCATTGCTCAGAACGTCGCGTTGACCTGGGGTGACGACTATGACGCCGATCGCGTGCGCAGCTCGCTCGAGCAAGCGCAGCTGTGGGACCTCATCGCAGCCCGCGAGGGCGGGATCGAGTCCCGGGTCGGCGAACGCGGAATGGCATTGTCGGGCGGGCAACGGCAGAGGCTCGGCATCGCACGCGCTCTGTACTCCGACCCGTTGGTGCTTGTGATGGATGAAGCAACGAGTGCACTGGACACTCACACCGAGTCGCAAGTGACCGACGCGATCGAGTCGCTCGAGGCAGGCATCACCAAGATCGTCGTCGCGCACCGTCTAGCCACGATCATGAAGTCCGATCGCATTTTCTTCCTTCGTGACGGCGAGCTGCAGGGGAGTGGAACGTTCGACGAACTCGTCAGCACATTCCCTGACTTTGCGAGGCAAGCGGAGCTCGCGGGCCTCGTCTAAGTTGCGGTCGGCAATCCTTTAGAATGGAATTTCGTCGATCCGCACCTGACACCGGCGACTGGTGTTGAGCGAGTTGCGGGTCGGTTGATCGCGAGAAACGGACCCCCATGGACATCGCTGGAAAGAACATCGTCGTTATTGGTGGTGCCGGCTTCATCGGCAGCCATGTAGTAGAGGAACTTCTCTCGACTGATGTCGGTCAGGTGACGATCTACGACAACTTCGCTCGCGGCAAGCGATCGAACGTCGCGGGCTCGCTTCAGGATCCCCGTTGCACGATCTTCCCTGACGGCGGAGACATTCGTGAGATCGACGTGCTCAACGCAGCGCTCAAGAACGCGGACGGTGTGATCGACCTCGCGGCGATGTGGCTGCTGCACTGCAAGGACTACCCGCGCACCGCGTTCGATGTCAACATCGCGGGGACGTTCAACGTGCTCGAGGCGTGCGTGAACAACGACATCGAGCGGCTCGTGTACTCGAGTTCCGCGAGCGTCTATGGAGATGCGGTGGAAGTTCCGATGACCGAAGAGCACCCGTTCAACAATCGCAACTTCTACGGCGCGACGAAGATCGCCGGTGAGGCGATGGCGCGCGCCTTCCACGATCGCTATGGCCTGGACTATGTCGGCTTGCGATACATGAACGTGTACGGCCCCCACCAAGACCAGACCGCGGCGTACACGGGCGTCATCCCGATCATGCTGAACAAGATCGAGGCGAACGAGGCCCCCGTCATCAACGGTGACGGCTCACAGGCATATGACTTCGTCACCGCTCGCGATGTGGCTCGGTGCAACGTGCTGGCTCTGCAGGGTGACGTCACCGACGAGTTCTACAACGTGGGAACGGGCGTGCAGACGAGCATCCGCGAACTGTGCGATCTCATTCTCAAGCTCACCGGTTCCGATCTGACGGTCGAGTACCGTCCCTACAGCGCGGAAGACAGCCGACGCATGGTGCAGAACCGGATCGGTTCGACGGAGAAGGCGAACAAGGACCTCGGGTTCTTCTTCGAGGACTCACTGGTTGACGGCCTTCAAGCGCTCATCGAGTGGCGCGCATCGAATCCCGACGCCGAGTAAGGGTCGACAGGTCGCCCTGACGCAGGAGAGGTACTGAGGCATGTGCGGAATTGCTGGAGTTGTCAATCTCAAGGGCGAAGGCATCTCTCCCGTCCTTCTGAGGGCGATGACCGACTCGCTCGCGCACCGAGGACCAGACGGCGAAGGCCACTGGATCTCGGAGAACGTGGGAATTGGGCATCGGCGCCTCGCCATCATCGATCTCTCGCCCCTAGGCCATCAACCCATGGTCTCGGCCGATTCCCGTTACGTGCTGACCTTCAACGGCATGATCTACAACCACCGCGAAATCCGCGCTGAACTCGAAGCACGAGGACACCGATTCCGCGGATCTAGCGACACCGAGGTCGTGCTCAATTCCCTCATCGAGTGGGGGCCCGAGGCGCTCATCCGATTCAACGGGATGTTCGCGCTGGGGTTCTACGACGCCACCGAGCGGCGCCTCACGCTGGCACGTGACCGGTATGGGATTAAGCCGCTATACGTGAGCCAGCAGGGTGACACGTTTGCTTTCGGATCCGAGCAGAAGGCGATCCTTGCGCAGTCCGACTTCGTAAGGCGGCTCGACAAGTCGGCGCTCATGGAGTACCTGACTTTCCAGAACATCCTCTCCCAGCGCACCTTGCTCCAGGACATCGAGCTTCTACCTGCGGGACATTTCGCAATCCTCGACCTGCACGCCAGTTCGCCCAAACTGGCACTCACCCAATACTGGGATTTCACTTTCCGGGAAGAGTCGCCCGAAGGGTCGCACGAGGAATACGTTGAAGAGCTCGATCGGTTGTTTACGCAGGCGGTCAATCGCCAGCTGCTCAGCGATGTCGAGGTAGGTAGCTACCTCAGTGGCGGAATGGACAGCGGCTCGATCACGTCTGTCGCGTCGCGGTCATTCCCGGGAATGAAGACTTTCACCTGTGGATTCGACCTGAGCAGCGCTTCGGGGATGGAACTCGCATTCGACGAGCGGGCGATGGCCGAGGCGATGTCCGCTGCGTTCAAAACGGAGCAGTACGAGGTAGTGCTCAAGTCCGGGGACATGGAGCGTTCGCTGCCGGCCCTCGTGCACCATCTAGAAGAGCCGCGCGTCGGCCAGAGCTATCCGAACTACTACGCCGCTCAGCTAGCGGGCAAGTTCGTGAAGGTCGTGCTCTCAGGGGCTGGTGGAGACGAGCTGTTCGGCGGATATCCATGGCGCTACTACCGAGCCACCAACGCCAAGAGTTTCGAAGACTACGTTGACAGCTACTTCGACTACTGGCAGCGATTGACGTCGCCCGATGAGTTGCGCGGTCTCGTCGCGCCCATCGGCGCAGACGTCGCTGGCGTCTCCACTCGAGATGTGTTCCGCGGCGTTTATCCCGCTCAACCCGGTCCGCTAGAGCGACCGGAGGACTTCATCAATCAGTCGCTGTACTTCGAGGCGAAGACCTTCCTCCACGGTCTCCTCGTGGTGGAAGATAAACTCTCGATGGCACACGGCCTCGAGTCACGCGTGCCCTTCCTCGACAACGACCTCGTCGACTTCGCGATGCGAGTTCCCGTCAAGTACAAGCTCAACAACCTCGCCGAGGTTGCGCGCCTGAACGAGAACGAAACGGGTGCGAAGCCCGAGCAGTTCTTCAAGCGCACGAAGGACGGAAAGCAGATCCTTCGAGACGCGATGAGCCGTCACATCCCGGATTCTGTGACGGGTCGGGAGAAGCAAGGCTTCTCTTCGCCCGATGCAAGTTGGTTCAAGGGCGAAAGCATCGACTTCGTGCGACGCCAGCTTGGCGGAGCGAGTCCGCTCTACGACATCCTGGATGCCGAGGCCGTAGACACCGTGCTGCAGTCTCACTTCTCGGGTGCCGAGAACCGACGCCTCTTGGTGTGGGGTCTATTGAGTCTTCACGAGTGGATCTCTCAGGTTCGTCCGTCGTCATGAGAGTGCGCCACTTCGGTAACACGGCGAACAACGCGTACTACAACACTCAGATTCTGCGCGACTACGCCGGCATCGAATCTCATCTGCCGATCAGCAACCACGGTGTCGTCCACGCCATCTCGGCACCCGCCTGGGAGGCCATCGATTTCGATGTACCGAGCGTCGCTTGGGTCTCGCAGCCGGACTGGTCGGCAGTCCCGGGAGCGGTCGAGTTCAACGCCGAGTACTCAGACCTGGTGGCACCCGTCGCTCCGTCGGTCGAGATCGAGGTCCGTCCCAGGGTCACTCCTCGGTCCGTTGTGCTCAATACGGGGCGCGCAGTCATGCTGCCGCTTCGAGGTCGACGTTGGGCGCAGCCGCTTTTTGACGCGTCGTACAACCTGATCCTCGCTCGACGTCCCGCTCTGCCCATCGAGTCAGACGAGATCATGATGCTCTACGGGGCAGACTCGCAGATCTGGGGGTACGTACCCGACTGGTCCAAGTCCACGGTCTGCCTGGAGCACGGCACTGTGCGATGGATTGCCGATGGTGATCGTGAGATGGCGACGTTCCGGCGCGCCTACCGCAAGCAGGTGGAGCGCGCCGACCACCTGTGGGTGACGAACCTGGATTCCCGCACGCTCGAGATAGCCGAAGACGTAGCACCGGGAAAATGGTCGGCTCTTCCGCACCCGTTCGAGCCCGACAGTCGGGTTCCGTTCTCGGAGTCCGCGGACCGACGCGCGGAGCTCCTCCGGCGCACAAAATCCGAGAGTCTCATCTTGCTACCCGCCAGTCAGAACTGGAGCAAGCACCACGACAAGGGCTCCAAGAAAGCGCTTATGGCGTTCGTCGAACTTCGTAGGCAAGGACACGACGTGGGTTTGGTCGCCGTGGAGTGGGGTCTGCAGGTCGCCGAATCACAAGCATTCTTGGCCGACTCGGGTGTGGGCGACAACGTCGCGTGGGTATCCCCGATGGCGCGACTCGGTCTGCAGAGGACGATGGCTGACGTCGACGTGGTGTGGGACCAGTTCGGTCTCGACGCCTTCGGGGCACTCGCCTTGCGGGCGGTCGAGCAAGGTACGCCGCTCGTCAGTCGGGGACTCAAGCCGGAGGGTGCCCGGCTCATTGGCGGGCCCGTGCCGTGGAGGCACGCTGCGGAGACCGAAGAAATCGTTCGCGAAACGGCCTCGGTACTCACCGAAATTCTGGAGCGTGGCCGGTCCACGGTCATCGCCGAGACCACTACCGCTTACCGCACGTGGCTGCTGGAGCGCCATTCGCCGCAGATCACGGCACAGCTTCAGCGCGACGTATACATGCGAATGGCGGAGGGCACGTTCGAGCGGGGCTTCGCCGCTCCGGATCAGTGGGCACAGCTGCTCGAGCAGCCGCAACGAGAGGACGGGCTTCAATGAAATCTGCACTGGTAACGGGGGCCGCCGGTCTACTCGGGAGCGCGACGGTCAACATGCTCGCGGACGCGGGTGTTCACGTTCACGCGCTCGTGCGTACTGCCGATCAGGCTTTTCGGACCGACGTGGAATTCCACGAGTTCGATCTCTCTCAGCCCCTGGATAGGTCAAGGCTCCCCTCAACGGTGGACGCGATCTTCCATCTCTCACAGGCTCGCGAGTTTCGAGACTTCCCCAATTCGGCAGCACCGGTCTTCGGAATCAATGTCGCGTCGACCGCCGCGCTCCTCGACTATGCCACGAGAGCGGCAGTGTCGACGTTCGTCTATGCGTCCTCCGGTGGCGTCTATCGCGCACAGTCCGGAGTTGCGCTGACAGAAGACGCGCCACTAGTTCCGCCGGAAGATCTCGGCTTCTATTTGGCCACGAAGCTGTCGAGCGAAGCAATCGTCGGTAGCTACTCGACACTGTTCACCACAGCATCGCTTCGCTATTTCTTCATCTACGGGCCCGGTCAGTCACGAACGATGCTCATTCCCCGACTCTACGATCGAGTGCTCTCTGGCGAGCCCATTTCGCTCCAGGGTAGCGATGGCATGCGGATCAACCCTGTACACGTGAGCGATGCAGCGGCAGCGACAATCGCGGCCGCCGCGCTCACGTCGAGTGGCACCGTGAACGTTGCAGGTCCCGGGGTGCTGTCACTACGGGAGATCGCCGAACTATTCGCCGAAGCGACGGGACGTCCAGCTGAGTTCGAACAGTCGACGGGTGCGCCTACCGACCTAGTCGCATCGACGGAACTCATGGGGGAGCGCCTGCACGCCCCCACCTGCACTCTGCGACAGGCTCTCTCCGACATCGCCAGCTGATGCGAATCTTGCATCTCCCGACCGCCGTAGGCGGCGGCCCCTCCGGATTGAGCAGACAGTTGGCTCGGCTCGGGATGGAGTCCGAGGTCTGGACCCTCGATCAGGACTACCTTCAGTACCCCGTCGATCGGGTACTGACGTCGTCCCAAGAACCTGTCGTCCTGCAGATGGCAAAAGCCTTGCGGGCGGGCCTCTATGTCTTCGGTCGGTGGGACGTTATCCATTACAACTACGGCAGCACGCTCTTCTCGAATGGCGGAAAGCTGCTGACCCGCCGGTCCACTGGCGCGATCGGCGGCGTGGCTCGAGCAGCGACGAAAGCCTTCGTTGGTATTGCGGCTCTGATGCAACGAGTCGAGTTGGGAATCCTGAAGCTCAGAAAGATCCCTGTCTTCGTCCACTATCAGGGGGATGATGCGCGCCAGGGCGACTACTCCCTCGAGAACTTCGACGTCAGCATCGCAACCCAGGTTCCGCCTGGCTACTACAGCCAAGAGAGTGACGACTGGAAACGGGCTCAGGTATCTCTCATGTCGAATCATGCAGCGGGAATTTACGCAGTAAATCCCGATCTGCTGAACATTCTCCCCGCGCGCGCCGAGTTCGTCCCGTACGGTCACATTTCAGTGCAGGAATGGGTTCCGCGGTACACGCAAGCGGATCGTGATGCACTCGTGTTCGCTCACGCACCGAGCAATCGTCGCGTCAAGGGAACCGATCTGATTCTTGCTGCGCTCGACGAGTTGAAGAGCGAGGGGTATCGCTTCGAAGTCGACTTGATCGAGGGACTGAGCAATGCTGAAGCGCTCGAGCGGTACGCACAAGCCGACGTCGTTGTCGATCAGCTCTACGCGGGATGGTACGGAGGCGTCGCTGTCGAGGCGATGGCACTCGGCAAACCGGTCGTCGTGTACCTGCGGGAGTCGGACTTGAGATTCATTCCGCCGGGAATGGCCGACGACTTGCCGTTCTATCGAACGAGTCCGACGACCATCAAGGACACGCTCCGATCGATCTTGGAGACTCCACGCGATGAGGTCGTGCAACGCGCAAAGCGCAGCAGGGCGTATGTCGAGCGCTGGCACGATCCTGTGACGATCTCACAGAAGATCGCGGAGGATTACCGACGTGCGCAATCATCCATGAGAAGAAAGAGCAGCTGATGAGCAAGAAGACAGTCGCGATCGTCGGCGGCGGGATCGTCGGGCTTGCTCTCGCCCAGCGACTCACCGACTCGGGTCACGCGGTTACCCTGCTTGAAAAGGAAGGCCGCTGGGCAGCCCATCAGACCGGCCACAACTCTGGGGTTATCCACGCTGGCCCCTACTACAAGCCCGGTTCGCTCAAGGCAACGATGTGCCTGGCTGGAAACAAGTCGATGACGGCCTTCGCCCGCGAGCACGGTGTTCCTTTTGAGGCGTGCGGCAAGCTCATCGTCGCCACATCCGAATCCGAGGTGGGGAGACTCGACGCGCTTGCTGCACGCGCGTCGGCCAACGGTGTCTCCTGTCGCCTCATTGACATGGATGAAGCGCGGGAGAAGGAACCGCACTTGAATGGCGTGAAGGCGCTCCACGTGAAGGACACGGGGATCATCGACTACACCGCGGTCTCGATGAAGCTCGCTGAGCTTGCTCAGCAGGGTGGTGCCGAGTTGATTACTGGCGCGAAAGTGCGGGGAATTCACGACGAGAACGGGCGCGTTCGCGTTGACCATGAGCGCGGCACGGTTCGCGCTGACGTGCTCGTAAACGCAGCTGGCCTGCACAGCGACGCGATCGCCCGACTTGCAGGTCTAACCCCTGAGGTTCGAATCATTCCTTTCCGCGGCGAGTACTACGAATTGGCTGAGGACCGCCGGGGGCTCGTGAACGGACTCATCTATCCCGTTCCCGACCCCGAGATGCCGTTCCTCGGAGTGCATCTGACCCGGATGATCGATGGGTCAGTTCACGCGGGGCCGAACGCCGTGCTCGCCCTGGCCCGTGAAGGCTACAACTGGACGACGGTGTCGCCTCGCGATCTGATGGGTACGTTGACCTTCCCTGGTTTCCTGAGATTCGCTTCGCGGCACATCCCGATGGGCGTGGAAGAGATGCTCCGTTCATTCTCCAAACGGCGGTTCGCTCGAGACCTCGCTCGTCTGGTTCCGAGCATCGAGGAGAAGGACATCGTCAAGGCGGAGGCTGGAGTACGGGCCCAGGCGTTCGGCCGGAATGGAAAGCTCATTGATGACTTCGTCATTGAGCGCAAGGCCAACCAGATTCACGTGCTCAACGCGCCCTCGCCGGCAGCGACGAGCTCGCTCGAGATCGCGCGACACATCGCGGGGATGGTCGAGTAGGAGCGTCTAGAAGATCGATCTCAGTGTGTAGATCGGAGCGAGCGCGAACGCGTGCGCTGCCGCTTTCACCTGTCGAGCCCGCGACCTCGACGATTCGAAGCTTGCCGATCGGAGGTAGTTGCGAGCTAGACCGCGTCGGCGCCACGGGCCGAGCTTTCTTGATGCTTCGGGGAACTCTGCGACGAATTCTCGCAGGAGGTTGATCCGCAGCTGATGGAAGTCGATCGCGCCGAGCCGGGCACTCTCGTTGGCGGAGTGCCGACGATATCGCGCGAGAACCTCGTCGATCTTCACTACTCTCCAGTCGAGTGACAGCGCGAGCCAGAGCTGGTAGTCATCGCCGAAGGAGAAGTCGACCTCGCGGAGACGCAACCCGCGTCGCGTCAGGACGTCCCGTCGAAAGAGTGCCGTCAACGAGGCTACGAAACATCCTTCATAGAAGAGGGGGATGAGTACGTCCCCCTCGGCCTCGGAGTCCCTGTCTCGCCAGGGAAGAACCTCGCCCGAATCCGAGTCGAACGCGTCATACCCGGAGTACACCAGACCGACGTCCGGTTGCGTCCGCATGACCTCGACTTGGCGTGCCGTTTTCTCGGGCATCCACAGATCGTCTTGGTCGAGCCAGGCTATGAGCTCACCCCGCGCGAGCTCGAGGGCGTCGTTGCGGCGCTTGCACGGACCCGCGCGGTCGGAGTTTCGAGCCAGTACGACTTTGCCCGGGTACTGCTCGACGTATCGATCGACAACGTCAGCAGTTCCATCGCTCGAACAGTCGTCGACGACGATCAGTTCAATGTTCTCGTAGGTTTGGCCAAGCACACTCTCGATGCTCTCGCCGATCAGATCCGCCCCGTTGTAAGCGGCCATGATGACGCTGACGAGGGGGTCTTTCGTCACGCTGCGACCTCGCCGCGAACGCCCCGCACGGTGATGCCGTAGGGATCCACGGTGCGATGGGTGATCGTGAGTCCGGCGCTCTCGAACCAGCTCTCCACCTCGGGCAATTCGTGCCGAGTCGCGTGCTGCGGGTGATACCAGTCGTAGTTGATGACGGCGTTGGGTTCGGGGTCCAACTCGTCGCTCCAGAAGATCTTGGTGAAGAAGTTGTAGATGAGTCGCTGTACGTCGTAGGTGCCGGCCGGGATGTCGAGGACCGACACGTCTGGCACCGTCACGTCGACCCTGAGGTCGGACAGAATGCGGCCCAGCTCGGCCAATTCTCTCATTGCGACCATCGCCTCGTCATAGGGGAGATTCGAGATCCGGCCACGAATGTAGTCATCGCTGAACTCTCGGATCGCGGGTTTCACCTTATAGACGTAGATCGCGATCTCTCCGCCCTCGGCGAGAAGCCCGGCGACGTTCCGAAAAGCGGCGGCCGCGTCCCCCGTGTGGTGGAGCACCTCCTGGCAGTAGATGAGATCGAACTCGCCGAGTCCGCTCAGGTCGCCCAACAGATCTCGGGTCTCGAACCGTACGCCAGCAACATCCGCCAGATTGGCGGCGGCGACGTCGGCCGCGGTCAAGTCGATGCCGACGACCTCGGCCGTTGAGGGGGCGTAACGACGCAGCAACGCGGTCACGCGGCCATTGCCGCAGCCTGCGTCGAGAATCCGGCCTCGACTGGACAGCCAGTCGGTCAGACCCTGGAGGTCAGCGAGTCCATTGCGTCGCAGGATCCACTGCTGAATGTCCGACCCCTCGACTGAGGTTTCATCAAACGCTAGTTGTCGGTTGTTGTGCCACTTCTCGCCGAAGCTGCGCGCGGTCTGCTGGGTCTCGTCCACTGGTGAAACTCCGTTCATCGGTATCGCGGGTTGGATCAGCCCTGCCGTCGCTGCACGCCGTCCGCGACCATTTGCTCAGCGATCTCGACGACGCGGGCGCCCTCCGTGAGCGTCACGATGCGATTCGCCTCACCCGCGATGACGGAGTCGCGGAAGGCCTCGTGCTCTACGCGTAGCGGTTCGGCGCGATCAAGTGCGAAACGCGTCGAATCGCCTTCAGACACCCCGCGGAAAGACGCCGGATCCCAGGCCACCTGAATGCGTCCGTTCTCGAAGAATGACAGGTCGGCCGTGAGGGTGTCGGCAACGAGCGTGCCCTTTTCGCCCGAGATGACCGTGACGCGCTCCTTGAACGGGGTGAGCCAGTTCACGATGTGCGATGTGATGACACCACCAGACAGCGTTCCCACGGCAACCACCATGTCCTCGTGAGCCCGACCGGACCGATGCGCAATTCGGGCATTCACTGACGCGAACTCCTGTTGCGCAACCCAGGACGTCAGATCGATGTCGTGACTCGCGAGATCTTTGATTACGCCCACATCCGCGATGCGCCCGGGGAACGGACTCTGCCGGCGGGTCGCAATCTGGTAGATCTCACCGATCAGCCCCTCCTCGATCTTCTGTCGAGCAGCCTGGAGCGCGGGGTTGTACCGTTCGATGTGTCCCACGCCGCCGATGAGTCCGCGAGAGGCGAAGAGGTCTCGCAGAGCGCGAGCATCCTCTGCCGTCGATGCGACGGGCTTCTCGATGAGCGCATGCACGCCCGCGTTTGCGAGCCTCGTGCCCATATCGAGGTGGTAAACGGTGGGTGCGGCAACGATCGCGTAGTCGAGGCCGAGGTCGAGGAACTCGTCGAGATCGCGGATCACGGGCCTGTCGTGCACGCGATCGGGCACGTTCTCCGCCGGATCGAACACGCCGATGAACTCGACCCCGTCGAGGTCCGATAGCACGCGTGCGTGATTTCGCCCCATTACGCCGAGGCCGAGAACTCCAGCGCGTAACGTCATCAGGCTCCGGCCTTCGCGACGGAGTTTACGGCCTCCACGATCGTCTCGAGCTCGCCCTGGGTGAGCGACGGGTAGATCGGCAGGCTCAGGACCTGGGTCGTTGCTACCTCGGTGACGGGCAAATCGAGGTCGAGCATGAACGACGGTAGCCGGTGGATGGGAGTCGGGTAGTAGACACCACTGCCGATGCCCCGCGCGGCGAGCTGCTCCGCGAAGGCATCGCGATCGTGATCCACGACGCGCACCGTGTACTGGTGGAAGACGTGCACCGCTCCGGGAGCCGTGGGGGGAGTGACGACGCCCTCGAGGTTCGCGTTGAGGAAGGCGGCGTTCTCCTGGCGCTTGGCCGTCCATCCCGCGAGCTTGGTCAATTGCACGCGACCGATCGCCGCGTGGATGTCTGTCATGCGGGTGTTGAACCCCACGACCTCGTTCTCGTAGCGGCGCTCCATGCCCTGGTTGCGCAGTACCTTGGCGAGGCGTGCCACCTCATCGGAAGGCGTCGTGATCATCCCGCCTTCGCCCGACGTCATGTTCTTGGTGGGGTAGAACGAGAAGCTTCCCGCGATTCCCCACGTGCCGACGGGCTTGCCGTCTACCGAGGCGGCGTGCGCTTGCGCGGCATCTTCGAACAGGAGCAGACCGTGCTTGTCTGCGATCGCCTTGATCGCGACGAGGTTTGCGGGATGCCCGTAGAGATGCACCGGCATGATCGCCTTCGTGCGCGGCGTGATTGCGGCCTCGATGGCTGTGGGGTCGGTCGCAAAGTAGTCGAGTTCGATGTCGACGAACACGGGAGTCGCACCCGCAAGAGCCACCGAGTTGGCGGTGGCGGCGAAGCTGAAGGACGGCACGATGACCTCGTCGCCCGGTCCCACGCCCGCGGCGAGGAACGCCATGTGGAGTGCGGAGGTGCCCGAGTTGACGGCAACCGAGTGGATGCCATCCACGATCGCCGAGAATTCGGTCTCGAACGCGGCGACTTCCGGGCCCTGAGCAAGCATGCCGGACATGATCACGCGATCGACCGCTGCGCGTTCTTCGTCCCCGATTTCTGGACGGGCTGCTGGAATCATCTACTCCACCTCAATCAATTCGTCGTCGCCAACCTGGCGATAGCGGGCTCCGGTCACCGGGCAGAGCCATTCTCCCGGCGTATCCTCGGTCAGCGGGTGACCGGCCGTACCGACCCACCCCACGCGTCGCGCGGGGCTGCCGACGACCAGAGCGAAGTCCGGTACGTCCTTGATGACGACGGATCCGGCGCCCACGAGGGCCCACCGTCCGATCGTCACCGGGGCGACGCAGGTACTGCTCGCGCCGATCGAGGCGCCCTCGCGGATGTCGACGCCCACAGGGTGCCAGTCATCGGCAGACTTGGGGGATCCGTCGGCGTTGATGGCTCGAGGAAAGTGGTCGTTCGTGAGGACGACGGCGGGGCCGATGAACACGCCGCGCGCCAAAGTCGCGGGCTCATAGACGAGGGCGTAATTCTGGATCTTGCAGTTGTCACCGACGTCGACGCCGGTTCCCACATACGCTCCGCGCCCGACGATGACGTTCTGCCCCAGGGCGGCGTGCTCGCGAACCTGGGCGTAGTGCCAGACCTTGGCGCCCGCCGCGACAGTGGCACTGTCTGCGACATCAGCGGTCGCGTGCACGAATCCTGTCGTTGCGGTCATGATTTCTCCGAAGAACGAAAGGGGCGTGCGGTCGATAGACGATCCTAGCCGCTGCCGCCGAGCGAACCGAGCCGGATCCCTCTCTGATTGGTACCGTGGTGCAATGCGCGCACCTGAGTCGACAGAGCGTGCTGGCTTGGTTCGGCGGGTCGTAGCATTCGCTGGACTCCCGTTCCTCTCACTCATCACTCCGTTCCTCTTCCTCCCCGTGTTGGCGCGAGTCGCGGGCGCCGATGCCTGGCTCGCGATCGCAGTGGGTCAATCGAGCGGCGGCTTCTTCGCGCTCGTCGTCGCCCTGGGATACAACACCGTCGGTCCACCGATGGTCGCGGTATCCGCCGAGGCGGATCGGTCCCGCATCTTCGCTCGCAGTCTCATCGCCCGAGGGTTCATGTGGCTGCCGTGCGCTCTCTTGGCGACAACGACAGCGGCGTTGGTAGCGCCGCCCTCGCATCGAGTAGAGGCGGCGCTCATGGCCCTCACGATGACCCTGACCGGACTCTCCTCGGCGTGGTTCATGATCGGTCTCGGCCGCGCGAGCGCGATCGCGATCTACGAGATCGCACCGCGCATCATCGCTACGATCGCTGCCGCTATCCTCCTCGTGCTGGGCGGAGGGGTCGTGTGGTATCCGGTACTCCTGGCGATCGCGATCGTGCTCGGGATCGCCGCGTACGCCTCCCGCACGCTCGGGGCGCGTGACCTGACGTCCGCGCATGTGCGGGATGTTGTACAGGTGGTGCGTTCGAACCGCACAGCGCTCGCGACCGAGGTGGCCGCCGGTGCCTACAACTCGCTCGCCGTCTCCTTCGTGGGTGGCGCTGCCTCGGCCCAGCAAGCGGCGAACTACGTCTCCGGTGACAAGCTCTATCGAATCGGTCAGTACTCGGTCTCGGCGCTCGGCAACTCATTGCAGGGGTGGGTGGTGGAGCGCGGCTCGGCTCAGTTCGGCCGGCGTATCCGGGTGTCATTGCTTCTCCACCTCGCGCTGGGTGTCGCAGGCCTCGCGGGGTTCGCGCTGCTGGGACCCTGGCTCTCTGCCGCCCTCTTCGGCCCCCAGGTCGCGATCGACTTCGCGACTGCGCTCGGCCTCGGAGTCGCGACCCTGGGCATCGCTCTCGGCACGAGTCTCGGGCGGATCACCCTGATCGGTATGGGAGGGCGTCGCGCCTTCCTCACGAGCGTGCTCATCGGATCGTGCGTCGGCGTCCCCGCGATTCTGGTGCTGTCGTCGATGTTCGGGGCAGCGGGTGGCGCGTGGGGTTTGGCGCTGGGGGAGGCTGCCTCCGTCATCGCTCAGGCGATCTCGGTCGCATGGCTTCGTGTGCGCATCGGAGCCTTCGTCGTCAACGTCGCCTCGGATGCGGCGCGCGGCTGACGCCTTCCCTCATCGGGTACCGTTGTGGACCATGACGCGTGCACTCATTACCGGGATCACCGGGCAAGACGGGCTCTACCTCTCTGAGCTGCTCTTGTCCAAGGGTTACGAGGTGTTCGGTCTCATGCGCGGGCAGAACAACCCGAAGCTGGGTCTGCTGCAAGATCTCGTACCCGACGTGAACATCCTCACGGGAGACCTCACGGATCTGTCGAGCCTCATGCGTGCGATGAACATCGCGAAGCCCGACGAGTTCTACAACCTCGGTGCCATCTCGTTCGTCGCATACTCCTGGGAGAACGCTCACCTCACGAGCGAGGTGACGGGGATGGGCGTGCTCAACGCCCTCGAAGCAGTGCGTCTGTACGAGGGAACTACCGGGAACAGGGTGAAGTTCTATCAGGCTTCCAGTTCGGAGATGTTCGGCAAGGTGCAGTCGGTGCCGCAGAACGAGGACACCCTGCTCTGGCCTCGCTCGCCCTATGGCGTTGCCAAGGTGTACGGCCACTACATGACGATCAACTATCGCGAGTCCTACGGCATGCATGCGTCGTCTGGCGTGCTGTTCAACCATGAGTCACCGAGACGAGGCCCTGAGTTCGTGACGCGAAAAGTCAGTCAGGCCGTGGCCCGCATCTCGCTGGGTCTGCAGGACGGGATCGTCCTCGGCAATCTCGATGCCCGGCGTGACTGGGGCTTCGCGGGCGACTACGTCGAAGCAATGTGGATGATGCTGCAGCAAGAGGTTGCGGATGACTATGTCATCTCTACCGGCGAGACGCACACGATCGGGGCGTTGCTGGACGAAGCGTTCGCGACCGTAGGTATCGATGACTGGGCGCACCTCGTCACGCAGGATCCTCGGTTCATGCGTCCCGCGGAAGTGGACCTTCTCGTCGGCGATTCCACCAAAGCACGGGAGAAGCTCGGTTGGGCGCCGAAGGTCGATTTCCCGAGCCTCGTTCGCATGATGGTCGAGTCTGACATCGACGAACAGAAGCGCATCCACGGACTGTCATGACAATCGTCCTCGTGACGGGCGTCTCCGGTCAGGACGGAAGCTACCTCGCCGAGTCACTGCTGTCGCGCGGAGTTGAGGTTCACGGACTCACGCGCGACCTCGACGAAAATGTCATCGACGGGGTCACGACCCATCAGGCAGACCTCTCCGTGGGCGGTGAGGTCTCCGCGGTGATACGACACGTCAGGCCGGATGTGATCGTCAATCTCGCGGCGGTCAGCTCCGTCTACCAATCCTGGACGGAACCGATGCTGACGGCGCGCGTGAATGGCACCGCGGTCGCTGAGATGCTGGCGGTCGTTCGCGACCTGGACCACAGCGGCCACGAGATTCGATTTGTGCAGGCGTCCAGCGCAGAGATCTTCGGCGCCCCTGAATCCACTCCACAGAACGAGTGCACACCGGTGCGTCCCACCTCCCCGTACGGAGCCTCCAAGGCGTACGCGCACGGTCTCGTATGTGCATACCGGGCTGCAGGGGTGTTCGCGTCGTCCCTCATCCTCTACAACCACGAGTCGCCACGTCGGCCCGAGACCTTCGTTACGCGAAAGATCACGGCCGCCGCGGCACGCATCGCAGCGGGGCTGCAGGACCGCATCGAACTCGGCAACCTGGCCGCTCGACGGGATTGGGGCTGGGCTCCGGACTATGTGGACGCAGTAGAGCGGGCGGCACGCGCGGACGAACCCGGCGACTTTGTCATCGCGACCGGAGTCTCGCATTCAGTGGAGGACTTCGTGCAGGTTGCTTTCGAGCATGCCGGCGTGGACGACTGGCGTTCGCGCATCGACGTCGCGGAGAGTCTCAAACGTCCAGGGGATGCCGCGGACCAAGCCGGAGATGCGGAGCGAGCGCGACGGATGCTGGGGTGGGTGCCCACCAAGAACTTCACCGAGATCGTGACGTCCATGGTGGACGCCGACATCGCGCGCCTCGCCTAGTCGCGGCGTTCCTGGGGTATCTCGTCAGCGTTGTCGAAGGCTCGCCTCCAGCTCAGTTCATGGGCGGCTTTCACTGAGCACACGACGAAGGTCATCCACCCGTACTCGACGAGGATCGAGCTCTCCGCGAGCGAGGAGATGATTAGCGCAAGTAAGACGAGAGCCGGCCACGCAAAAACCACACTCCGCCGTTGTCCCGCGAGTAGCCAGGACCGTGCGAATGTCAGCACCACGAGTCCTATGAATACGAGCAGACCGACGAGCCCCAGCTGGAACCAGACATCGAGAAACGAATTGAGGGCTGAGTTCGGCTCGCGCTCGCCGGCGATCGCGAACACCGGGAAGGGCTGCACCTCGGGGCGCCAATATCCGACCCAGCCCCAGCCTTCGAGGGGGTGCAGTGCGACGAGGTCGAGAACCTTGCGCCAGAGATTCAGGCGATAGCTCAACTCACTGTTGGCGCTGAAGATCGAGATGATTCGGGCGCGGGCAAGCCACGCGAACACCGCGAGCAGGATGGCTGCCGCGAGAATCGCGAGCTGCCACACGCGCCGCCGCTCAGGGGCGACCTTGCGCAGGAAGTAGATAGCGACCGCCGAGGCGAGCACGATGACGAGCACCGCGAGGATGACGGGCGACCGGGAGAGCAGCACCGACGCGGCAGCGAGCACGAGGGAGACGACAGCCGTCGTGCGGCTCACCGATCGGGTGATGAACTCGATCCCGAACGTCACGAGGGCGACGAGCGCGAGGAGCCCGAGCTGGTTGCGGGAGAGCATGATCCCCTGGATGGGCCCGAGGTCTGCGAGGTTGCCTTCCACCCCCAGGAAGACGATCGGGGTGTCGATGAGCAGCCCGGAGAGTATCTCGACGCCGATCGAAATCCAGAGCACGACCCGGAAGACGTCGCCAAATGCGCGCACGATTTGGATGGTGTCACGGGTGAGCGCGATCGATACCCCCAAGATCGTGAACGCGACGAGGTATGCGACGCCGCCCAGCGTCGCCCACTGATACTGGCTCCAGAGAACAGACAGACCCGCGAGCCCGACGAAGACGAGTAATGAGACAGGCAGGATGCCCTGCCATTCGACCTCGGCGCGCCGCACAAGCAACGAGCCACCCACGAGCAACACGAGCGCCACGAGAATGGCAATGAGTCCCGCCCACCCGATGAGGTTCTGCAACAGGGGCGCGCAGACGGCGGTTCCGACGGCGGCATGGGTGAGCGCGGCCGAGAACTTGGGGTCGGCGAGCAGTTCGTGTGCCGGTTGCAGTGCGCCCCAGCCGGGCCCGGGGACGCTCATCGCAGGGGGACGCCCTGTGCTGCAGCATCCGGGATCTTCGTCTTGACCGCCGTGAGCACGAGCCATGCGAAGCCGAACTCGACAAGCAGCCGGCTCTCGGCGATGCTTTGCACGAGCAGCCCGACGAGTACGAGCACGGGCAGGAGTTCATGCACCCGGTACTGGCCGGGGGCGCCCGGCGAAGACTGCGGGTGGTCGACGGCGAGGGCGAAGCTGCGCGCGAGCGTCGAGAGGGCGAGGGCGCCGAAGACGACGAGCCCGATGATTCCGAGCTGGAAGAAGATGTCGATCCACGCGTCGTGGGCGTGCAGCTGGCGAACGCCGTTGCGGAAGACGAGGTCATCGAAGGGTGCGAAACCGGGGATCCAGTGACTCACCCACCCCCACCCGGCGACGGGGCGCTGGCCCGCGAGTGTGAGCACCTTGTCCCAAATCTCGAGGCGACCGGTGAGGTCTTCGCTCTTGCCGAGCAGGGAGAACAGTGTGCGCTGGAAGACGAGAGCGAGCGCCACACCGATCGCGATGACCGCGGCGAACGCGCCGTACGTGACCGCTCGCTCGCGAGGGGTTCGAGCGCGACGCACGAGAAGGATCGCGAGCGCCACGACAACGACCGCGACGAGTGCCACCGTGATGGTCGCCGATCTCGTGAAGAGCAGCGCGATGCCGGAGACAACGAGCCACACGATGTTCCAGCGGCGCTTCGACTCGTGATCAAACAGGCGCAGCGCGAAGACGATCACGCCCATCAGGGCAACGAATGCGAGTAGAACCGAGTTGCCCACGATGCCCTGGATGCGACCGCCATCGAACACCTCGAACAGCTCGTTGCGCGACCAGTAGAGCATGAGCGGGATCTTGTCGCGCGTCACGAGTTCGGCGTAGTCGATACCCGGCGAGGGCACGAGGGGCAAGATTGGCCCGCGCACGATCAGAGCCACATAGAGCTCGAAGACAAACGAGAGGCCGAGGATGACGCGCAGCGCGCTCGCGAGTCCACGCAGTATCTCCGGCCAGCTGTACGTCACCGCGAGCGCGAGGGCGACGATGGCCGTCAACCACGTCGCCGCGAGCCCGATCGCGGTGGCGCCAGGGTAGAACGACCACAGGATCGACAGGGTTGCGAGGGCGAGGAAGGCGACAAGCGGGTTGGGGAGGTTCATGAACCTCCAGCGCGAGCGCTGGGCCACGAGCATCCACACCGATGCTGCGCCGATGAGCCCGACCAGAACGCCGTAGCCCCACCACCCGATCGTGTACCGCCAGGCGTCGCCGGCGAGCAGCACGCACAGCACGAGCGCCAGGAAGAACGCTCGTGCGCGCGGCCGATCGATCAGGGGCATGTGCCCAAGGCTAGACGAAGGCAGCCTTACCGGTGATGGCGCGGCCCACGATGAGGGTATTCATCTCGCGTGTGCCCTCGTAGGAGTAAATGGCCTCGGCGTCGGCGAAGTGCTTCATGACCCCGTAGTCCATGACGATGCCGTTGCCGCCGAGCAGCTCGCGGCACCACGCCACGGTCTCGCGCATGCGGCTCGTCGTGTACTCCTTGGCGAGAGCGGCGTGCTCGTCCTTCTGAATGCCTTCGTCGAGCATCTCGGAGACCCGCGTGACCATACCGATCGACGCCGTGATGTTGCCGAGGCTCTTGGCGAGCAGCTCCTGCACGAGCTGGTGGCTGCCGATGGGCTTGCCGAACTGGATGCGCTCGCCGGCGTACTTGACGGCGGCGTCGTACGCCCCGATCGAGTTGCCCACGGCGGCCCAGGCCACCTCGGCACGCGTCAGGCGCAGCACCGCCGCGGTCTCACGGAACGACTGCGACTTCTGCAGACGATTCGACTCGGGCACGATGACGTTCTCGAGCATGATGTCGGCGTTCTGTACGATGCGCAGCGCTTGCTTGTTCTCGATGCGCTTCGCCGAGTAGCCCGGGGTGGTGGTCGGGACGATGAAGCCCTTCACCTGGTTGTCGTCGGCGTCCCGCGCCCAGATGATGGTGACGTCGCTGATCGAGCCGTTGCCGATCCAGCGCTTGGCCCCGTTGATGATCCAGTTGTCGCCGTCGCGCTTCGCGACCGTTTGCAGGCCCTGAGCTGTATCCGAACCCGAGAGGGGTTCGGTGAGCCCGAACGCCCCCAGAAGCTCGGCGGAAGCGAATTTCGGGAGCCACTCGGCACGCTGCTCATCGGAACCAGCAACGGCAATCGAGCCCATGACGAGGCCGTTCTGCATGCCGACGAGGGTGGCGACGCTCGCGTCGACGCGAGCGAGCTCGAGGGCAACCCAGCCCCGGAACACCGCCGAGTTGGGGAAATGTTGAGTCTCCTCCCACGGCTGTCCAAAGAGACCGAGGTCGGCGAGTCCCTTGACGACAACGTCACGGTCGAAGAACTCTGCCTTGTTCCACAGGTCGTTCGCCGTGGGGCGAACCTTCTCCTCGAGGAAGGCTCGGAGATCGAGGATCACCGACTTCTCCTGATCGGTGAGGCGGTTCTCGTATCCGTAGAAGTCGGCGGCGATGGGCTCGAAGTTCATGGTGTCTCCCGTGCGATGGTTTCTATACGCGCTTCGCGCTACTCAACCAGCGTGAGATACGCGCTTCGCGCTACTCAACCAGCGCACGGGGTGCGCTCGCAATCGATTGGTACTTTGATGCAATGGCTTCGGTGAAGGCGGTCGGATGTTTGTAGGCATCACCAATACCCCGCGCGACTACGCGTGGGGATCGCCCGGCGCGATATCGGGGCTCCTCGGGCGTGAACCGGCCCCGGGACCCGAAGCCGAGCTCTGGCTCGGCGCACACCCCGGCTCGCCGAGCCGCATCCTGAACCCCGAGTCCGTTGGCGGCGCCGCCGATCTCGTCGAATGGATCGCCGCCGACCCCCAGGTCGCCACCGGTGACCTACACCGACTGCCTTTCCTTCTGAAGGTTCTCTCCGCAGCCTCCCCGCTGTCCCTGCAAGCCCACCCGACACCAGAACAGGCCCTTGTGGGTTTCGAACGCGAGAACGCGCAGGGGGTGCCGCTCGACGCACCGCACCGCAACTACAGGGACGCGCAGGCCAAGCCGGAGCTGATCTACGCACTGAGCGCTCGATTCGAGGCGCTGTGCGGGTTCCGTGCAGCCGCCGACATTCGCGAGAGCATCGGGCGCCTCATCCAGCTGGACGCATCGTCGGCGCGACCATCGCCGGGCGCACTGCACCACTGGCTCGACCGCATGGGTGGCGACGACTCGATCGGCCCGGTGTTCGAGTGGCTCATCTCCCGCGGTGAGGAAGTCGATGAGCTCATCGAGGTCGTCACGGCGATCGGGCGCGCCACGCCCGCGGAGTTTCCGACCGTGGGGCTGCTCGCCGACGCCTACCCGGGCGACCCCGGCATCGTCATCTCTCTCATGCTGCATCACGTGACGCTCACGAGCGGTGAGGCGCTCTACCTGCCTGCCGGCAACATTCACGCCTATCTCTCGGGTCTCGGAATCGAACTCATGAACGCGTCCGACAACGTGCTGCGCGGCGGACTCACGCCCAAGCACGTCGACGTTCCCGAGCTGCTCGAGGTGCTCAATTTCGCGCCCGTGCCGGTGCCGTATCTGCTTGCGTCGCGGCCGACGGAGGGCGTGGAGGTGTTCCACCCCGCGGGCGAGGCATTCGAACTCGTGCGCATCGCGGGTGAGGCCCGACTCGAGCTGACGGGCCCGGCGATCGCGATCGTGACGGACAGCGCGGTGGCTCTGGTGGGAGAGTCGTCGCGGGTCGAGGCGAAGCGAGGCGAGATGCTCTATGTCACGCCGGATGAGGCGAGCCTCACGGTCTCGGGTGGGGGAACCGTCTTCATCGCGACGACGGTGTAGCCGAGTCGCGCCCGCTAGGTCGCGTCGTCGGGGTCGAGCTGCCGCCGCCGGAACGAGAAGAACTTGTGGCCGAAATAGCTGATCAGGGTCGTCACCACGACCGATATTGCTTGGGCGACCAGCGGGTCGAGTCGCACAACCTCGACGAGTAAGGGCAACAATGCTGTGTTGATCGCCAGCGACACCACGTAGACGCCGATGAAGCGCAAGAAGTCGATCCACGCGTTGCCGCTACGTGCTTTGCGGAAAGTGAAGCGGCGGTGGAGCACGAAGGCAACGACGATAGCGATCGCGTAAGAGAGGTACAGGCTACCCAGGTAGCCGATCACGTGCCCGATCGAGAGCTGGAACGACACGAATAGCGCATAGCCGAGCGCCGTATTGATACCGCCGACGATGAGGAACCGAATTCGCTCGTCTGCGAGCAGCCGTGCGATGAGCTTCTTCATGAGAGGCACAATCTATCAGCCGAAGTGTTAGTGCGTTTAGCGCTCGATATTTATCTACTGGTGACTCTATGAGCGAAGCCTTTAGCGTGTGCGATGTCTCGTTCATCGCTCACCTGTTTAGGCCTCACTGTGCTCACACGCCTGCGTTCATCCCTGCTCGCCTCCGCTCTCATCGCCGGCCTCGCGCTCGGGCTCGTCACACCCCTCGAGTCCGCGTCGGCCGACGAGCCCGACATCACACCGCCGAGCGCTCCCGCGCGGGTGATCGACCTGCCGTCGGAGGTTCCCGAGGGAGAGTTCACGCTCGACGAGGCGGCCGAGGCTCCGACCATGGGTCGCGTGGCGGGGCGGCACGCTGCCCGAGTGAAACCTGCCGAGCCCGATGAGCCGCAGGGTGAGCCGATCGCGCGAACCGAGTACTCGAGCACGTATCGCAACGACGACGGCACCAAGACGACCCAACTCGACCTGCAGCCGATCAACGTTCGAGTGGACGGGCAGTGGCAGGAGGTCAGCACCAAGGTGCTCTATGACCTGCGCGAAGGGTGGGGCGTCGAGGCGCACCCGCTCGAACCGCGCTTCGGTCGTCACGCTGAGAGTGGTCTCACCGTCACCGTCGACGGAGCCGAACTGACGATGATGCTGCGCGGCACGGATGCCGTGAGCCTCGATCGCCGTTCGAGCGGCGACCCGGGCGAGGCGTTCGACGAGGTCGTCTACCGCGAGGCGCTCGACGGCGTGGACATCACCTACAACGTCGATCGCGGCGGGGTCAAAGAAACGCTCGTGCTGAAGACGGTGCCGGGTGCGGGCGAGAACCGCTGGGTATGGGACATCGATGCACCCGACCTCGAGATGGTGCACGGCCAGTCGGAGTCGATCCTCTTCAAGAACGCTGCGGGCGAGGTGGTCGTGACCATCCCGAAGCTCGTCATGTGGGACTCGTCGGGTCGCGAAGGCGTGCGCGAGCCGGCGCTGCAAGACCTGTCGACCTCGTTCGCCCGCACACCTGACGGGTGGCGGCTCACGGCGACGGCGAGCCCGAAATGGCTAGCGGATCCGGCGCGCGAGTACCCCGTCTTTGTCGACCCCACGCTCTGGTCGTCGGGTCCCTCGAATTTCATGGGCTACAAGTCAGACGGTGTGACGAGCAATTCGTTCGTGCGGGTCGGAAACACCCGGCAGTACAACACCAACGTGTACTGGCGCACGGTCATCCACTACCCGTACGGTGCGCTCATTGGAAAGCAGATCCTCTCGGCGGGCATCTACGGGGACTACGCCGACGGCACGACGAACGGGTACACGGGCGGTCTGTACACGGCGAACTGCTGGGGCTACAACTGCGCGGGCGGCTACTTGCAGCCCCTCGGCACCGCGACTGGCGGATGGCTGACGGATGCGTCCAACCCGGCTCTCGCGGGTGCGCTCGCATACTGGACGAGCCAGGGTGCACCCGCGGGCACGTTCTTCATGACGGGCAACGAGGCGAGCGCGTACAGCTATAAGGGGCTCGTCACAGGGCTGTACATCAACTGGCAGGACTTTCCCTCTGTCACCGGCGTCGTTGCCCCCTCACCCACGGGTGGGGTGCGCGGGGGAGTGACCCCGACGTTCAAGGTCACCTCGTCGAACCCTTCGGGCTACGGCAACGAGTACCGCTACCTCGTGAGTGAGAACCCGGACCCGTCGGTCGCGACCGTCTACACGTCGGCCTGGTCGCTGAATGCCGAGCAGCAGGTTGCGGTGGGGCAACTGCAGCCGGGCACGACGTACTACTGGAAGGCGTGCGTGCGGGATGCCGCCTTCCCGAATCACCTCGGTGTGTCGAGCGAGCGCTGCGGACCGGTCAATTCCTGGCTCACCAATGCCCCCGCGCCCACGCCCGTCCAGTCGAGCAGCGCGCCGGCGACGGGCTCGGTCGTCGCGAGTCTCACCCCGACGCTGTCGACGGCCACGACGGTCGACCCGAACGGCGACCCTGTGCGATACCAGTTCGTCATCGCGAGCGGGCCGGATGCCCTATCCGGGGCCGTCACGAAGTCCGGGTGGCTCGACTCGCCGACCTGGACTGTGCCCGTGGGCACGCTGCAGCCCGGCGGAAAGTACTACTGGATGGTGCAGACAGACGACGGGTTCGACAAGCTCTCGGGCTGGGTGAACCCGATCACCGTGGACCTGCGGTTCGGCGCATCCGGTCCCTCCCCGTTCGACGTGGCGGGACCCGTGAGCGTCAACCTCGCGAACGGCAACGCGTCGCTGAGCTTCTCGTCGCCGACGGTGGCAACGGTAGGTGGCGCGATGGGCATGGCGTTCACCTACAACTCGTCGATACCCGTCTACCAGTACCGCGGCCTCACGGGCAGCTACTACTCGGTGACCGCCACTCCGCCGGTCTTCGACTTCGCAGGAGCGACGCCGGTCACGGTGCGTACCGACGAGTCGGTGTCCTTTGACTGGGGCGCGGGTTCTCCGTCACCGTCCGTCACGATCGACAACTTCATGGCGCGGTGGACCGGATTCGTCAAGGTGCCCGCCGCGGGGTCGTACACGTTCGGTGTTGTGCGCGACGATGGTGCGCGGGTCAGCGTCGGCGGCACGACGGTGTTCGATGGATGGGCGGCGGGAGCGTCATCCACAGCTATTGCGTGGGGTTCGCCGAAGTCGTTGACAGCGACGCCAGCACCGTTCCAGTTCGACTACTTCGATCGCACGGGCAGCGCGTCGGTGCAGTTGTGGGTGCGAACACCCGCCGGCGCCGAGTTCGTCGTACCCGCCGACTGGTTCACCACGAAATTCGAGACCCTTCCGGCGGGCTGGTCGTCGTCGACCGCGATCGCGGGAAGCGGTGGTGCCTATGCGCAAGCGCGGGTGACCGAGTCTTCGGTCACGCTCACCGATGTGACGGGCGGCACCCACATTTATACGCGTGCGAGTTCCGGTGGGTACACGGCTCCCGTGGGAGAGTACGGTGTGCTGTCGCTGGATGCTGCGGGCCAGGTGATCCTCACCGAAGACGATGGCACTGTCTACTCTTTCACCGCGCAGGGCGAGGTCGGGTCGGTCACGACGCCCGCGGATGCCCTCAAGCCCGCAACCCCCATCGTCGGTTACCGTCCGGGCACAGGCCAGGTCGACCGCATCTCAGACCCCCTGTCGGTGAACCCGGGGTCGAATCCCGCCACCTACAGCCGGGAGCTGCGCTTCATCTACGGGGGCGACACGGGTGTGAGCACGGGTCTGAGCGGCGCGGATGTCTCGAACAACGACCCGTGCCTCGTGCCTGCCGGGTTCTCGTCGCCTCCGGCCGGAATGCTCTGCCGCATCATCTACCCCGACCACATTCCCGGTGCCGCCGACACGACTCGACTGCTGTACGACGCGGGCGGCTACCTCGTGCGGATCGTCGACCCGGGTACAGCCCAGACGAGCTTCACCTACGGCCAGGGCGGCCGAGTGCAGTACATCGTCGACGCGTTCGGAATGGACTGGTGGGAGGCGAACAAGGCCACCCAGGGTGACTTCCTGTTGTACGGCGGTCGCACGGAGATCAATTACGACGCTTCAGGTCGAGTTCAGATCGTGCGGCTGCCTTCGCCGGACGGTCAACGTTCGGACACCTCTCGCGCCTACCGCCAGTACAACTACGGCCCGGGCTATACCGAGGTCGTGCCGAGCGGAGGGCTGCCGCGCACGACGGTGCAGTACGACTCGGCGCTTCGCGAGACGGGGCTCGTGCGCGGCGGGCAGGTCGTGTCGACCAAGGAGTGGAACGCCAAGGATCAGGTGCTCTCGACCTCCACCATGTGGGGGACCAAGACGACGACGATCTACGACGGTCAGGACCGAGCAACCGACGCCTACGGACCCGCGCCCGTCGCGTGCTTCGGCTCGGATCGTCGCCCGTTGACGTCGTGTCCGATCGTCCCTGCTCACTCGTCGACCGCCTACGACGCGGGGCTCGTCGGCCTTCACGCCGCCTACTACGCGAACCCGTCGCTCTCGGGATCGCCGCGCGCGTTCGGGTTGGGCATCGGCGGTTCAGGCGGAGCTGTCGCGCGCGACTGGTCGACCAGCCCGCCCATCGACGGCATAGGTGCCGACAACTGGTCGCTACGACTCACTGGCCTCATCACCTACCCGACCGCGGGAACCTACGAGTTCCGCATGGTCGCCGACGACGGCACGGCGCTGTGGATCAACGACATGCGTATCGTGGATGACTGGTCGTCGGCAGACGCTCACACCTCCCTGTCAGCGCCGGGTGCGCCGGTCGCGGCAGGGCAGCGCGACCGCATCCGACTGCACTACCGCGAGGCGACTGGCTCCGCGAAGCTCGAGCTGCAGTGGAAGACCCCGGGATCGAGCACCTGGGCGACCGTGCCAGGCTCCGCTCTCGCCCCCGACTACGGCCTCGCCAACGGCGCGACCACAGAGGATTCGGCGCCGGCCGGCTCCGGTCTCGTCGACAGCCAGGTTCCCGACCTCGTGACCGCGCTCGATTACTCACTCCCCTGGGTGGGCGCGGTCACGGGCTCCACGATTGACCCGGACGGACTCGCCCTGCGCACGGCGACCAGCTACGAGTCGCCGGGCACGGCATGGCTGCGTCGAATCGACAAGCGGCTCCCCTCAGCACAGGCTCAGTCGCTGCCCGCATCGAGCGCCGGGTCGACGTTCGAGTACTGGGGCGATCGCGAGAGCCTCGGCGCGTCGGTCTGCGGTCTGCCGGCCTCCACGCCGCAGTCGGGCATGCTCAAGCGTTCGACGGGTCCCGCGCCAGCCACGGGCTCAGCGGTCGTCACGGAGTACGTCTACGACGTGCGCGGTCGCGTCGTCGGCACCAAGCGTTCGGGCGATGCGACGTGGTCGTGCTCGACGTTCGACGCTCGGGGGCGGGTGGTGGCGTCATCCCTGTCCGCGTTCGGGTCGAGCCCCGCGCGCACGGTGACGTACACGCACGCTGCCGGTGGTGACCCGCTCGTATCGTGGGTTGAGGATGGTGCGGTCGCGGGCTCCCCGAATGGCTCGCGAATTACGACGCGAGTCGACGTCGCCGGTCGAGTTGTCTCGTACACGGACGTCTGGAACACGGTGACTGTGCCGACCTATGCCGCCAACAGTTATCGCGTTCAGTCGGTCTCGACGACGCCCGCGGGTGGTGCAGCGTCTGTGCAGGCCTTCACCTACAGCAGCTCGAATGGCATGGTGGAGTCGGTCTCTCTCGACGGCACTGTCGTCGCGGATCCGCTCGTGGGCTTTGACGCGCTCGTGAAGTCGGTGAGCTACCTCAATGGGTCGAAGCTCGCGTCGATCACGCGGGATGCGACGAACGCGACGTCGGCGATCTCGTGGACGTTCCCCGACGCGGCTCAGCCCGAAACGACCATCTCCGGAGCGAAGACGGCCGTGTATTCGGCGGGCTTCGAATCGGGCGTCGATGCGTGGACGGGCGGTGCCATTTCGACGGTCGCGCGCACCGGCGCCGGCTCGCTCGGCGCTACGCAGAGTTCGGCGACTCCGGTCATGCTGCGGCGCACCCTCACCGGTCTCACCCCGGGTCGTAGCTACACGATCGAGACCTCGATCGCGACGACGAAGACCGCGCCCGCAGAGACCCGCATCAACCTGGGTGTCATCACCTTCACCAACAACGTCGTGCTACCGCCGGCGACCGCGCAGGGTGTGACGTGGGTACCGGTGACGAATAGCTTCACCGCGACCTCGGCATCCCACACGGTCATGGTGGTGGCGACGTCGCACCCGACCAGTGGCGCCGGTGACGTCGTCATCGACGACCTCACGGTCTACCAGGATGCGTTCACACAGGTGGTCCCGGCGGGCATCCGTCCCCAGCCGTCGGTGTTCGATGCCGTCGTGCGCTCGCAGTCGGGGAGGATCATGCGCAGCGTGCTCACCGACGGATCGACCACTGAGACCTCGACGTACTCGTACGACGCGGCTGGCCGACTCGTGTCGGCGAGCATCCCACGCCATCAGCTGACCTATGAGTACGCGCAGTCGGGAGGCTGCGGCGCGAACCCGATGGCGGGCCGCAACGGCAACCGCACGTCGTTCTCTGACAGCAAGGATGGTGCTGCTGCAGCGACCGTCTCCTATTGCTACGACCATGCCGACCGGCTGACGTCTTTCACGGGAACGTCGAGCGTCACGTACGACGCGCACGGCAACACGACGGTTCTGGCGGATCAGACGCTCACCTACGACGTTGCCGACCGTCACCTCGCCACGACGCTCACCGACGGAACGGTCATCAGCTACGCGCGCGACGTGACCGGCCGCATTGTCTCCCGCACCGACGACCCACCCGGTGCGGCGCCGCCCACCACGATCCGGTACCTGTACGCGTCGGGTTCGCTCTTCGGAATCGCGTCGGGGTCGGGTGCGCTCATGGAGCGGTCGCTGTCCCTGCCTGGAGGCGTGATGCTGTCGATCTCGGCGTCGACCCAACGGTGGTCGTACCCGAATCTGCACGGCGATGTGATCGTGACGACGGATGCTGCGGGCCTCCGCCTCGGCGCCCGCGCCACGTACGACCCCTTCGGTCAACCCATCGACCCGGCCACCGGTGACATCGGCACGAGCGCCGCGAACGACGCCGTGCCCGACAACTCGCCCGGCGACGCCGACTACGGCTGGGTGGGTTCGGCCCAGAAGCTGTACGAGCATCAGGGATCCATCGCGACCATCGAGATGGGCGTGCGTCAGTACGTGCCGTCGCTGGGCCGCTTCCTCCCTGTCGATCCGGTCGAGGGCGGTGTCACCAACTGCTACGACTACCCGCCCGACCCGATCAACAAGTTCGACCTCACGGGGTTGTTCACGGCGGACTCGGCGGAGAAGTGGATCGGTCGTGGGAACACTGTGAAGAGCCTTGGCGTCGGTTCCACCTCCTACTGGGTCAAAGTCGCGCGTGTTCAATCGGGTTCCGACGGTTCTCTCAGTCTGGGCATGAACTGGTCGGGTCCATTGAAAGTAGTTGTCCGGAGCAGCGGGGCGGCGCAGTTCTCGATGCTTTCTTGGTCAATCTCCAGCGGTAGAACTACCGTCACGGGCGGCTCCGGCACGGGTCGTTCGTCGAGTGGGCCAACGGTTATCTATGGCCCGACGGCGAACCTCGCCCTCATCGACTCGCTTCGTTGTCCTGAAACGTGCCCTATCTCCTGTGTAGGAATGACCATGCAGCTCAAATCAGGACCTACGCCTGCGGACAACCTCGATTTCAATCCGAACTCGCTGTTTTCGGGGTCGAACAACACCTGGTTTCCGATTACTGCCGACATCTACATCCCAGGGGGTGCATCATGGGGGGTTCGCGTCGAAAGGTACTAGCTCGATTGGGCGGCGTTGCGCGCCGACCGATCGCGGGTTGGTTAACCCTGATTGTTATGGCGCTAGGAGTGGCAGTATTGGTGGGCTGCTCGCCGACTCCTCCGAACACGTTCGAGAACAATGAGGGCCACTTCGATCCGCGCGCCGTGCGTGCTTGTGAAGCAATCTGGCCAGACTCCGAGGAGCTGAGTGCGTCGTTGATCGGTGCCACCGACGCGACCCTTTCCGATGTCATTGAGCACTACCAGGCCGTCGGGGTCGAGCCGACGCGAGACCCAAATGTTCCTGCAAATGCTCCGTCCACCTACGCAGCGATCTGTTTGTTGGGCAGCCCAATAGTCGACAGCTTGGCGGGCAAGCGAGTGCTTGTTATGTACGGACTAGGGCTCGGAAAGGGGAACGGCTACTTATGGGCTTACTAGCTCCAGCCTCATTCGAGTTACCCGTTGGGGAGGTAGTCAGTTGACTAAGCGAATAGTGCCAATGCCCGTGTCCGCTCTTATTGCGGTGGTCGGTGTCTGCGTCCTAGCGCTCTTCCAGACTGTCAGGTTTGTGACGGGCATCACGCTCGATGTCGCACCAAAGTACCCTATCGCCCAGATCATCGCTCTTGCCCTGTCGCTCTCCCTTGGCCTTGCTCCCGCCGCAGTTGCATGCGTTGGGTTCTTTCGAGGGCGGCGCTGGGTCCCTGTGGTGTTCACTGCAGCATCTGCCTGGGGCGCCATCCTCCTCTCGTCGACCGGTCCCGTGGTGCCGTGGGGTGCGCTCGGCGTCGCCGTCGCGTCTGTAGGCGGTATCTGGACAGGTTCCGCCAGACGGTTTCTCCGAGATGCACGAGACATCACGAACTCAGGGTTGAGGTAGCGGGTGCGTACGCACGGCTTCATCGGCACGAGCGCCGCGAACGACGCCGTGCCCGACAACTCGCCCGGCGACGCCGACTACGGCTGGGTGGGTTCGGCCCAGAAGCTGTACGAGCATCAGGGATCCATCGCGACCATCGAGATGGGCGTGCGTCAGTACGTGCCGTCGCTGGGCCGCTTCCTCCCTGTCGATCCGGTCGAGGGCGGTGTCACCAACTGCTACGACTACCCGCCCGACCCGATCAACAAGTTCGACCTGTCGGGGGAGATGACAGCGGACTCGGCTGAGCGCATGGTGAAGCGCGGGCGAACTGTCGGGATGGTTGGAGGGACTATCCAGATAACCGGATTCGCGCGCACGATTATCGACACCCCCCAAGTGCTCGCGTATCTCCTGAATGAGCAGATTCGGGATGCCAGAGCGAATCTCGCGCAGGCATTCGCCAAGGGTGCTGCCGTGGGTGGAGCACTCTCAATCGTTGCCATGCGATTCGGGCTTATCGCCCCGGCGGGCATTGTCGGGGGAGCCGTCTCGAATCTCGCGGGCGGGGTAGCAACAACTCTCGATTGCACGAATTCGCTCGTCAGTGTCGAGTGTCAGATGGGCCTCTTCTATACGGCAGCAGGACTGCTCACTTTAGGGACGGGTCAAGCTCTCCGACTAGCGAGACCGGCGATGTCTGCCACGGCAAACGGGTGGTTGTCAGGGGCGACAAAGTTCACAATCTTGGGGGGTGCCGACGCGTGGGTGAACTAGCGCCGAAGAGGGGGTCACTTGTCTCATCGAAGCCGGTCGGAACCATCAGCGGTGCGGCCGCAATTGGCTGCGTCTGGGTAGGCGCAATGTGGTTCGGAGTTGTGCGCCGAGAACTCGAGATGGCTGGTGGCGACTGGCTGATCGCTGCCGGCCCAATTGCCGCAATCGGTGTTCCGACTCTTCTTGGAATTGTCCTGATCTATGTGATTGTCGTTGCTTGGGTCGCTCACTCGAGTATGCGCACGGCGGCGGTTGCGGCCATCCAGCCAGATGCGATAGTTCTGCAGGCTGCCCGCGCACCGCACCTCGTGGCCGGACTGATTTCGGCTGGCCTCGACGAAAGATTCGACTTCGTGGCGAAGGACTTTCCGCATCTGTTTACCTTCGTTGCGAACGACGAGGGCATCGAGGTGTGGGGCGGCCCTCCGCGCGAACCATACGAGTACTTTTGGCTTCCGTGGTCCGAGGTCGATGCCGTCCGGGTCTCAGACATTACGGAGATCGGACGGATATCTCGTGGATTAGTCGTCACGGTACATGCGCCCGGTCACCCGCCAGTTGACCTTGAATTCGTAGTCAATGGAAACGGCCTTGCAGGAGTCTTCCCTATGCGCGAACGCGAGTTGCGCGTGCAGGTGGACAGCATCGCCGAACTCAAGGCGGCATCGTGACTGCGGCGGACAGCGAGGCTGAACGGGTGGGTTCGGCGTGAAGCCGCCGAAGGTCCCTATGCCGCGGAGCATCGTCGTCGTGTTGACCGGCTTATACGCAAGCGCAGTACTTGTGATCGTCCACCTCGCAATCGGCCTGTCGGCGAGCGACGGGCTCAAGTCGCCCGAGGCAACGGTAATCGGTGGCGTGTTCACTTTCCTTTTCGGAGCCACCCCAGCAGTCGTGTCCGGGATCGCTTTGGTCCGCGGACGAACCTGGGCGCCGGTCGTTGTTACCATCACGGCATCGTGGACCGCCTACCTCCTTGTTGCGGCGGGACTGGGACTGTCGCTCCTCACGCTTGCTGCGGTTACCTGTTCAATCGTTGGTGTCTGGACTCCTACCGCGAAGCAGTTTGGGCGTGACGTCCGAGCCCGTCAGAACTCGGGGCTGAGATGATCACTCGTGCACTCCAATTCGGTTCGTTGGACACCACGCGTACACGTTGGTCGAGCGGCTGGTCCCGCTTCGTCCCTCTTACGGCGGATGTGCTACTCATCCTGATTTCCGCGGCACCGTGGGCAGTCAACTTGACGGTGGGCTTCTTCATATTCCCCACGGAAGTGCTACAGAAAGACCTCGCGGGAACGTGGGCCGAAATCGGTCCGCGGCCGATTCCGGGGTTGCCATCTTTGTTTTCTGCGGCGGGCTCGCGTCGACCCTCGTTCTCGCGCGAGCGCTCCCGACCGTCACCTCTCCACCAAGGTGCATGCTCTGCACTGGTTGGCGCGCGGTGCGAGCCGCATCCGGTGTGTTCTCCGCGAGCTACTTATTGTCGAGCATCGGCCCGGGCTTACTCACCATTCGATTGGGACGGTTGGAGCCGAGTTTCTATGACACCGGCGGCCTCAGGAATAACGAGATCGGCGAACTTTTCGTCGCCATGGCCCCAACCCCCACCTGTGGAAAACCCGCACCCCACATTCCGGATCCCCGCTTGACTGACCCCGGGAGGCCCATGTGACGCGGCGAGAGCAGATCAAGAGAATGATGGTGCAGATTCGACGGGCCATCTGGGAGTTGGATCCGGCGCAGATCACCTACGAGCGGGCGCCGCTCGCGGCCCACTACGACGTGATCGCCGCGAACATCTCGGGACGACTGTGTAAGGGGGAGTCGCTCCAGCTCGTCGCGGCGTGGGCGGCGCACGAGTTCGAGCGCAAGTGCGGGGTCGAGTGCACGACCGAGTCGATCATCCACGCGCTCGCGGGCGTCGATATCGTGCCGCCACCGAAGCCGCGCAAGCCGCGGGTCTATCCGAAGCGCCCGCCAACCGTTCAGCTGCCAGCCGACTACCGTCCGCCGTCGTCAGAGACGCGGCTACCTCCCGAGTAGTGCACGCTGTTCGTCCAGATCGTTCTCGACCATCATCCGCACGATCTCCTCGAACGGCACCTCAGGCTGCCACCCGAGCACGCGGCGGGCTTTGGAGGCGTCGCCGACGATGTCCATGACCTCGGCGGGGCGGAAGAATGCCGGGTCGACCTTTACGTACGGCTCCCAGTCGTCGATGCCGGCGGTTGTGAACGCGATGTCCAAGAAGTCGCGAATCGAGTGGGTTACTCCGGTCGCGATGACGAAGTCGTCGGCGACAGGCTGCTGCACCATCATCCACATGGCCTTCACGTAGTCGCCGGCGAAACCCCAGTCGCGGCGCGCGTCGAGGTTGCCGAGCGACACGCTCTCTTGCGCGCCGAGCACGATGCGGGCCACCGACTGGGTGATCTTGCGGGTCACGAACTCGGTTCCGCGACGCGGTGACTCATGGTTGAAGAGGATGCCCGACGAGGCGTGCAACCCGTACGACTCCCGATACGTCACCGTCATGTAGTGGGCGTAGACCTTCGAGACCCCGTAGGGGGAGCGTGGCCACAGAACGGTGTGCTCGGTCTGCGGAACCTCCTGCGCCTTACCGAACATCTCCGAACTCGACGCCTGGTAGAACCGCACCTTCGAGATGTCGTCGCCCGCGTACGCGCGGGTGGCCTCGAGCAGGTTGAGCGTGCCCTTTGCTGTGACGTCGGTGGTGCGTGACGCGCCCTCCCACGAGTTGCCGACCGACGAGAGCGCCCCCAGGTTGTAGATCTCGTCGGGCTGCGCCGCGGCGATCGCGCGGTGAAGGCTGAAGACATCGGTGAGGTCAGCGTCGAGCAGGTGAGCCCCGGGCAGCACCCGCTCGACCGTGGCGCGCTTCGGGTTCGAGAAGCCCGCGATGGTGCCGAACACCTCGTACCCTTCGGCGGTGAGCAGTTCACCGAGGTAGAGACCGTCCTGTCCTGAAATCCCGGTGATCAGTGCGCGCTTCATCGTGGCGCAAACCTATCAGGGGGTGGCCGAATGCCGGGTCGGCAGCGCGTTCAGCTAGCCTCACGTGCACCGAACGCGCGACGGTACGCCTGCGGCGACGTCTTGAGCACCTTCACGAAGTGGTGTCGCATGACCGCCGCCGTTCCGAAGCCTGTTTCCTGTGCGATCTGTTCGAGACCGTTGTCTGTCTGCTCGAGCAGCAATTGGGCGCGGATGATGCGCTGGCGGTTCAACCAGGCCGCCGGGGTGGTCCCCATCTCTGCCCGAAACTTGCGCGCGAACGTGCGCGACGACATGAGGGCTCGCCGGGCGAGTTGCTCCACGGTGAGGTCTTCGGCCAGGTTCTCAAGCATCCACTCGGCGACGAGCGCGAACGAGTCGCTCTTGCACTCCGCGACTGGGGCGTCGATGTACTGCGACTGTCCGCCGTCGCGCTGGGGAGGAACGACCATCCGGCGCGCGATAACGTTAGTGGCCGCGGCGCCATGCTCGAGCCGCACGATGTGGAGCGCGGCGTCGATGCCCGCAGCGGTGCCGGCGGATGTGACGACCTTGCGGTCCTCCACGAAAAGAACATCGGGGTCGACGCGTGTCTGGGGGAACTCGCGTGCCAGACGGTCGGTGTGCATCCAGTGGGTCGTGGAGGCGCGACCGTCGAGGATGCCCGCCTGGGCGAGCGCGAATGCGCCCGAGCACACGCTGAGCACCCAGGCTCCGCGCGCCTCCGCCTGCCGGATCACGTCGAGGAAGCGTTCGTCGATGGTCTCGATGTGGTGGGCGGGTACCGCGATGAGGTCGGCATCGGCCGCGGCATCCAAACCGTTCTCGATCTGCATGTCGAAGCCCAGGCTCGTCGTGACGGGCCCGGGGTCGGCGGTGGCGACGACGAAGTCGAACGAGGGGCCGCCCGTGTCGCTGCGGTCGACGCCGAACACCTCGCACACGACGCCGAACTCAAAGGGCGCGACGCCCGGGATGGCGAGCAACACGACCTTGCGCAACATTGACGACTCCTTGGCAGAAAGGGACTGTGGATGGCAATGCTGCCACCCGTGGCCGGAACTCACAAGTCATAGATTTTCTGCCACACTTGCACGCGCGGGTCGGCGGGCGCCACTAGCGTGGAAGCCATGACATGGCTCGTGACGGGTGGCGCTGGGTACATCGGATCGCACGTGGTTCGCGCGCTCGGGGCTGCCGGCATGAGCACCGTGGTTCTCGACGACCTCTCGACCGGCCATGAGTCGTTCGTGCCTCGAGGCATTCCGTTCGTGCGTGAGTCGATTCTCGACGGCGGCGCGGTTCTCCAGGCGCTGCAGGACCACGGTGTCACCGGGGTCATCCACGTGGCCGGCTTCAAATACGCGGGCGTCTCCGTCACGGAGCCGCTGCACACCTACTCCCAGAACGTCACAGGCACGGCGAGTCTGCTCGCGGCCATGGAGTCGGCGGGCGTCGATCGCATCGTCTTCTCGTCGTCGGCTGCCGTCTACGGCACGCCGGACGTCGAGCTCGTCACCGAGCAGACGCCCAAGAACCCGCAGTCGCCCTACGGCGAGTCCAAGCTCATCGGCGAATGGTTGCTCGCCGACCAGGGCGTGGCGCGCGGCCTGCGACACACGAGTCTGCGGTACTTCAACGTCGTCGGGTCGGGGGATGCCGCTCTCTACGATTCCAGCCCGCACAACCTCTTCCCGCTCGTCTTCGCGGCGCTCGCCGAGGGACGCACCCCGCGAATCAACGGCGACGACTACCCGACGCCAGACGGCACCAACGTGCGCGACTACATCCACGTGAGCGACCTCGCACTCGCCCACGTCGCCGCGGCGCGACGTCTTGACGCGGGTGAATCCGTGGAGGCTGCGTACAACTTGGGGAGCGGAGACGGCGTCTCGGTGGGGGAGATCATGGCGACGGTTGCCCGGGTCACGGGCATCCCGTTCTCGCCGGAGATCGGCCCGCGCCGAGCGGGCGACCCGGCCCGCATTGTCGCGGCGGGCGACCTCGCGGCGCGCGACCTCGGCTGGAAGATGCGTCACACGCTCTCGGAGATGGTCGAGACCCAATGGATAGCGACACGCGGGGTCACCCAACCCTCAGACGCTGGTTGACCCATTTATGATCCCTGACTTGACGCGAGCCTAACTACAACGGTGTAATTACTCCTAGCGCGTTGCGGCTATTTCAGCCGAACGTTGAGGGGAGTAGGAACGATGGCGAACAATGCGTATCGCGCCGGTGTTCCTGACGACTGGTTCGTCGACCCGGTTCGACTTGGTGTGCCTGGTGTACGCAAACCGGTCGATGAGACCGTCGACGACAACCCCCTCGGCTGGCAGTCGGATTCGTTGTGCGCGCAGACCGACCCCGAGGCCTTCTTCCCAGAAAAGGGCGGGTCGACTCGCGACGCGAAGAAGATCTGCAGCTCATGCGAGGTTCGCGCGCAGTGCCTCGAGTACGCGCTCGAAAACGACGAACGCTTCGGCATCTGGGGCGGGCTTTCTGAGCGCGAGCGCCGCAAGCTGCGCAAGCGTGCCTAACGTGCGCGCGTAACCAGATTCATAGCTAAACGCCAGGTGTAGACCGGCGAGTCCACCCGGTTGGCGCGCCCTTCGCGGCATAGTGTCGATTCGATATGCAGCCGAGAGTCACCGCGATACTCGTCGCTCGCAATGGGGGACGGTACCTGCCGAGAACGCTCGCCGCGCTCGCGGCGCAGCTTCGTCGACCCGATGAGACGCTCTACGTCGATTCCAGTTCGTCTGACAACTCGGCGGAGCTGCTCATCGAGCACGCTCCCCACCAACTGATCACGACTCCCGGCAAGCGCACCTTCGGTGGGGCCGTGGCCCACGCCCTGCAGCTCGCCAACCCAGCCCAGAGCGACAACGAGTGGCTCTGGCTGCTCGGTCACGACAACGCACCCGAGCCCGGCGCGCTCGCGGCGCTGTTGGGCGCCGTCGAGGTCGCCCCCTCGGTCGCGGTTGCGGGGCCGAAGCTCATGAGCTGGGAGCACCCCTCAGTCATCGAGAGCTTCGGCGAGACTCTCACCAAGTACGGGCGCTCGCTGACGGTCGTCTCCGGTGAACTCGATCAGGCCCAGCACGACATCCAGAGCGATCAACTCGGTGTTGCTGCCGGGGGAATGCTCGTGCGGCGTTCGGTCTGGGAGGCGCTCGGCGGCTTCGATCCTGGTCTTCCCAGCGCGGATGCCGCTCTCGACTTCTCCGTGCGCGCCCGCCTCGCTGGCCACCGCGTCGTCGGGGTACCGTCCGCTCGCGTTGCGACCGCTGGCCCACCGGAGCTCTTCGGTCGCAAGTCGCTCTCCGCCGGCGCACAGAATCGCGTCCGCCGGGCCGCGCAACTCCATCGCCGCATGGTCTACGCGCCCCCGCTCGCGGTTCCCTTGCACTGGCTCACTCTCGTGCCGCTCGCGATCCTGAGATCGCTCGGCCACCTCATCGGAAAACGTCCGGGTGCGGTCGGGGGCGAGCTCGCGGCGGGGATCGGGGCGGCGTTCGACGGCACCGTGGGGAGCGCGCGCAAGCGCATCCGTCGCACCCGTCGTTTGGGCTGGGCGGCCGTGGGGGCTTTGCGGATGCCCTGGGCCGAGGTTCGGGAATTGCGTGCCCAGGAACGTGCCGCCGCATCCCCGAGCGGTGGCGTCGAGCGTGAGCGTCCCGGCTTCTTCGGGGGCGGAGGCGCATGGGTCGTGCTGCTTGCCGCGATCATTGGCATCGTTGCGTGGGGTCGCGTCGTCGATTCGCCCGCACTATCGGGGGGCGGACTGCTCCCGCTGAGCAGCACGCTCGGAGAGGTGTGGTCGCACATCGGGTACGGCTGGCGCTACATCGGCGCCGGGTTCATGGGCGCGGCTGATCCATTCACGTATGTTCTGGCGGTGCTCAGCAGCGTCACGTTCTGGTCGCCCTCCTACAGCATCGTGCTGCTCTGGGTCGTCGCTATTCCGCTCTCCGCGCTCGCTGCCTGGTGGGCTGCGGCCCGATTCTCGACCCGCGCGTGGGCTCCGGCTATCGCTGCCCTCGCCTGGGCACTCGCGCCGCCCCTCCTCGCCTCTCTTGCCGGCGGCCACGTCGGCGCTGTCATCGCTCACGTTCTGCTGCCGACGCTTCTGCTCGCGGTGGTCAACGGCGCGCGCAGCTGGTCGATGGCAGCGCTCGCCGCGCTGCTCTTCGCCGCGGTCACGGCAGCCTCCCCCGTACTCGCGCCGGTGCTGTTGGCGCTGCTGCTCGCCTGGATGGCGGCCAACCCGACGCGCGTACACCGGCTGCTGTGGATCCCGATCCCCGCCGTCGCGCTCTTCGCCCCCCTGGTCGTACAGCAGCTCGCGCGTGGAAACTGGCTTGCGCTGTTCGCCGACCCGGGCCGCCCGTTCCTCGTGACACCCGCGTCCGGCTTCTCCCTCGCCCTCGGGTCTCCCGCACCGGGCCTCAGCGGATGGGAGCCCTTCCTCGAGTCCCTCGGGGTCGCCCCCGGCCTCGCACCGCTCGTGACCGCGATCCTGCTCGCACCGCTCGCGGGCCTCGCCCTGCTTGCACTCTTCGTTCCTGGGTCGCGCCGTTCCATCCCCGCCATGGTCATCGCCCTCCTTGGCTTCAGCACCGCAGTGTTCTCGACCCACGTCTTCGTGACCGTCGTCGGCTCCCAGGTCACCCCGATTTGGGCCGGCTCCGGTCTGAGCCTCTACTGGCTCGGACTGTGCGGTGCCCTCATGGTCGCCCTCGAGTCGCTCGGCAAGCGCGCGAGCCTCCCCGCCTTCGCGGCCGGCGTGGGAGTAGCCCTCGTCGCCGTTCCGCTCTTCATCGCGTCGGCGACGGGCGCCACCGACGTCGTCGAGAACAACGGCCGCCTCCTCCCGGCCTTCACGTCCGCAGAGGCAGCCGCCCGGCCGGATCTCGGAACCCTCGAGCTCACGGCGCAGTCCGACGGTGGGGTAGCGGTCACGGTGCACCGCGGTCTCGGTACGACGCTCGACGAGCAGTCCACGCTCGACGCCACCGATACGAGGGCAGACGAGATGGATGACCGTCTGGCCGTTCTCGCCGGCAACATCGCCTCGCGCAGCGGGTTCGATATCGCTGCCGAGCTCGACGAGCTACAGATCGCCTTCGTTCTGCTCCCCGACGCGGACTCGGACGCCGCTGAGGCGGTGCGTCAGCGCGTCGCGGAGGCGCTCGACGGCAACCGCATCCTCAGCCCGATCGGTGAAACGGCCAACGGCTACCTCTGGTACTACTCGGCGATCGGCGACGGGGAGGCTCCGGGTGGGCCCTCGATCGTGGGCACGAACCTCGGCGTGGGCATCCTCATCGCCCAGGGTGTTGTGTTCGGCGTCGTGCTGCTGCTTGCCATTCCGACGACCCGTCGGCGCCGCGTGCGCTCGGCGAAGGTGGCGGGCGATGAGACCGCCGTCACCGGGGGGAACGACGATGAGTGACATTCGTGACGAGTTCGGTTCCGCCGACTTCGGTGCCCCAGACGTGCCAGAGGAACCGAACATTTTTCCTGAGCAGGATGACGACTACGAGAAGCCGAAGACGCCGATCACCGCGAAGCGCGTCGCGGTCGTCGGGGGGCGAGTCGTGGCGGGTGTCGTCGGCATTGGCGTCGCCGCCGTGACGATCGCTGCCGCTGCTCTCATCCCGCTCCCCGGCTTCACTGCGAGCCCGTCAAGTCAACTCATCACGCCCGTACCGACGGCGCAGCAACTCGTGTGCCCGGGCGCGATTCTGCGTCTCGCCGACGACGAGGGGGAGGGCGCGACGATCTCGTCGGCTATCGGTCGCCCCATCGTGGATTCGGCATCGAATTCGGGCAGCGTCGACGCGGTTCCGCTCACCCAGTCGGATGCCGGTACCGGCGGTACCTCCGCCGCCCCGTTGCTCATCAGCACGCCGCCCAACCAGGACGACCCGTCCGCGATCCTTCTGAGTGGCGCGCAGGTGCAGGCCGCGAGTGAGGGCGACTTCGTGGGACTCACCGCGGGTGATTGCGGCGTCGTCTCGGGCGACCTGTGGCTCGCTGGCGGCTCCACCTCCGTCGGTCGCACGACTCTGCTTACCCTGAGCAACCCGACCGAGGTTCCGGCAACGGTCAACCTGGAGCTCTTCGGAGAGAACGGGCCGATCACCGCCCCCGGCACGAGCGGCATCGTGGTGCCGGCAAACGGCCAGCGGGTCATCTCCCTGGCGGGGTTCCAGCCCGACGTGGAGTCTCCCGTCGTGCACCTCACCTCATCCGGCGGTCAGGTTGTCGCGGCCCTGCAGCAGGCGACCGTGCGCGGTCTCGTCGCAGGCGGTCTCGACATTTTCGGGCCGACCGTCAGCCCGTCGACCCTCAACGTGATCCCCGGTCTGATCGTGAGCGATCTCGTCGCCGTGCAGGAACTTGCGGGCAACGGCGAGGCTTTCAACGACCTCAAGACGGTGCTGCGCCTGTACGCCCCCGGCGAGGGATCGGTTGCCGCAACCATCCGCGTCACCCCCGAAAACGGAGCGGGGGAGGGCGCGTCGTTTGCCTTCCAGCTCGACGCTGGTCGGGTCGTCGACCTTCCGGTCGGGGAGCTCGAGAACGGCAGCTACACGGTGTCGGTCGAGACGGATGCCCCCACGGTCGCCTCCGTGCGTGTCGCGACCGCCGTGGGGGAGCTCACAGACTTCGCGTGGCTCGTCGCCGCACCCGAGCTCACCGGGCCCGCGCAGGTAACGATCGCGGATGGCCCGAACCCGGTGCTGCACATCTCGAACCCGACGGATGCCGACATCACCGTTACCGCCGGGGACCTCTCGATCGACATCCCCGCGGGAGCGACCGTGTCGACACCCGTGGACCCGGGCGAGACGTACGTGCTCGGCGGTTTCGTGTCAATTCACGCCGCCGTGAGCTTCACCGACGCGGGCGGGGTGGCGAGCTACGCCGTGCACCCTCCCGGGGCTGGCTCGACGCCGGTGCTGATCTATCGCTAGACGCCTCTAGGGGTACTCGGCTCTACAGGTGACGGAAGCGCTCCGGCGCGAGGTCCCACGGATCCTTGCCGAGCAGTTCTGCGACCGCGCGGAACACGCAGCTCTCGACCATCATCCGCTTGTGCAGGTCGTCGTAGCGATGCAGTCGCGAGAGGCGCTCGATCGGCAGGCGGTAGAGCACGACTCGACGGTCGCGGGGGAAGACCCGCCACCGGTCGACGGCCGGACTCGTGCCGAGTTCCGCGGGCATCCCCGCCACCTCGAAGACGACGTCGGCGAGTTCTTCCGGCCACAGGTCTTTGAGGTACTCCGCCGTGGACGCGACCGACATGTCGAACACATCCGCTCGGCTGTGCAATAGCGGCAGGTGCGGTCCGGTGACGGCAGAACGGATGCCGCGACCGTGACGATCCCGCCAGCCCGGCCGGGCCGAGTGCTGGGGTCGTCGTGAAGGCTTTGCCACCACCCGATTCTACGCGGGAGCGGCCTCGCGACTCGCCTGCGAGGCACGCGCTCTCGCACGACTGCGAGTCGTAGTGTCGTCATCGAGATGATCGAATCGAGTGGTCGCCCGTGCAGCAAAGTCGCCTGCAACAGTGAAGCCGTGTCCACACTCACCTATGTCTACTCGGACTCCATGGCCGTTCTCGGACCGCTCAGCCAATCAGCGGAACCACACAGCTACGACCTGTGTGAGCGGCATTCCGAGCGCCTCGTGGCCCCTCAGGGCTGGCAGGTTGTTCGCCATGTAGTTTTGGGGGCATGAGTCCTCAGATCGACCTCGCTCCGTTCGTCAAGGCCTACGACGTTCGGGGGCTCGTCGGGTCGCAACTGACCGATGAGGTCGTCACTGCACTGGCCGCCGGGTTCGTCGATGAGGTGGGTGCGGCCGGTCACGACGTCATCGTGGGTCATGACATGCGCGACTCGTCACCCCGTTTCGCCGCCGCTTTCGCGGTGGGTGCGGTCGCCCGCGGAGCCAACGTGGTCTCGATCGGACTGTGTTCCACCGACGAGACGTATTACGCCTCGGGGCACCTCAATGCCCCGGCGGCAATGTTCACGGCGAGCCACAACCCCGCGACGTACAACGGCATCAAGTTCTCGCGCGCGGGCGCTCAGGGCATCAGCTTCGACACCGGTCTCAAGGGCATCCGGGATCGCGCCCAGGCCTACCTCGCGAGCGGCGTGACGTCGGTCGCGCAACCGGGCGAGATGCGCGAGACGGATGTTCTGGCCGAGTACTCCGCGTACCTCCGCTCCCTCGTCGACCTCTCCGGCATCCGCCCCATTCGCGTCGTTGTCGACGCGGGCAACGGAATGGGCGGCATGACGGTTCCTGCCGTGCTCGGCACTGCCGCTGGTCTGCCCGCCCTGCCGATCGAGATCATCCCGATGTACTTCGAGCTCGACGGAACCTTCCCCAACCACGAGGCCAATCCGCTCGACCCCGCCAACATCGTCGACCTGCAGAAGGCCGTCGTCGAGCACGGCGCCGACCTGGGCCTCGCCTTTGACGGGGATGCCGACCGCTGCTTCGTCGTCGACGAGAAGGGGGCCGCGATCACGCCGAGCGCCGTCGCGGCCATCGTTGCCCTGCGCGAGATTCGGCGGGTGAGGAAGTCGCAGCCCGAGGGCGAGATCGCGGTCATCCACAACCTCATCACGTCGCGCATCGTGCCCGAGACGATCGAAGACGCGGGTGCGGTCGCGGTGCGCACGAACGTCGGTCACTCGCTGATCAAGGATCAGATGGCGGCGACGGGCGCGATCTTTGGCGGTGAGCACTCGGCCCACTACTACTTCCGCGATTTTTGGGGTGCCGACAACGGCATGCTCGCGGCGATGCACCTGCTCGCCGAGTTCGGGTCGCAGCCCGGCGCGATCTCCGAGCTGGGTGCTCGCTACACGCCGTACACGTTGAGCGGCGAGATCAACTCGACCGTCAAAGATGTGCCCGCGGCGTACACGAGAATCGTGGAGGCGTTCACGGGTATTGCCGACTTCGATGAGCTCGACGGGCTCACCGTCACGGGCGACACGGCTCAGGATGAGCCGTTCTGGTGGTTCAACGTGCGACCGTCGAACACCGAGCCCCTGTTGCGCCTCAACGTCGAAGCTGAGACGCCCACCGAGATGGAGCGCATCCGCGACCAGGTGTTGGCCATCATCCGCGGTGGTTGAGTAGCGCGAAACGCGCATTGCCGGTGGTTGAGTAGCGCGAAACGCGTATTGCCGGTGGTTGAGTAGCGCGTAGCGCGCATTGCCGGTGGTTGAGTAGCGCGTAGCGCGTATCGAAACCCAAACTCTGCGAGACTGATTCGCATGACTTCCGTCTCCACAACTACGCTCCCGTTCAAGGTCGCCGACCTCTCGCTCGCCGAGGCGGGCCGTCACCAGATTCGCCTCGCCGAGAACGAAATGCCCGGCCTCATGGCCCTGCGCGAGGAATTCGGCCCCACGCAGCCGCTCAAGGGCGCCCGCATCATGGGCTCGCTGCACATGACCATCCAGACCGCCGTGCTGATCGAGACGCTCGTTGCGCTCGGCGCGCAGGTGCGGTGGGTGAGCTGCAACATCTTCTCGACCCAGGATGATGCGGCCGCCGCCGTCGCGGTGGGGCCCACCGGAACCGTGGACGCCCCCGCCGGCGTGCCCGTCTTCGCGTGGAAGGGCGAAACCCTCGAGGAGTACTGGTGGTGCACCGAGCAGGCCTTCGACTGGAGCGCCGAAGGCTTCGACGGACCCAACATGATTCTCGACGACGGCGGCGACGCCACCCTGCTCGTGCATAAGGGCCGTGAGTTCGAGCTCGCGGGCGTCGTGCCCGAGAAGCAGGCGGGCGACAGCTACGAGTGGGGCGTCATCCTCGACACCCTGCGCCGCTCGCTCGCCGACAGCTCGACGCGCTGGACGACCATCGCCGAGGGCATCAAGGGCGTCACCGAGGAGACCACGACCGGCGTGCACCGCCTGTACGAGCTCGCCAAGACCGGCGACCTGCTGTTCCCGGCAATCAACGTCAACGACTCGGTCACGAAGTCGAAGTTCGACAACAAGTACGGCATCCGCCACTCACTGCCGGACGGCCTCAACCGCGCGACCGATGTGCTCATCGGTGGCAAGGTCGCGTTCGTCGCGGGCTACGGAGACGTCGGCAAGGGATCCGCTGAGGCCCTGCGCGGCCAGGGTGCTCGCGTTATCGTGAGCGAGATCGACCCCATTTGCGCGCTGCAGGCGGCGATGGACGGCTACCAGGTCACGACGATCGAGAAGGTGCTCGGCGAGGTCGACATCTTCGTGACCGGCACGGGCAACGAGAACGTCATCACCCTCGAGCACCTGCAGGGCATGAAGCACCAGGCGATCGTCGCCAACGTCGGACACTTCGACAACGAGATCGACATGGCGGGCCTCGAGGCGCTTCCGGGCGCCGAGAAGGTCGAGATCAAGCCGCAGGTGCACGAGTGGCGCATGCCGAATGGCCGCAGCATCTTGGTGCTGTCTGAGGGTCGCCTCATGAACCTCGGCAACGCGACCGGTCACCCGTCGTTCGTCATGAGCAACTCGTTCGCCAACCAGGTGCTCGCGCAGATCGAACTGTGGGCGAACAACGGCGACGGACACTACGAGAACCAGGTCTATGTGCTGCCCAAGCACCTCGACGAGAAGGTCGCGCGCCTGCACCTCGACGCCCTCGGTGTCGTGCTGACGGAGCTCACGCCCAAGCAGGCCGCCTACATCGGCGTCAATATTGATGGTCCGTACAAGGTGGACCACTACCGCTACTGATCGCGGCTCATGGCGCGACGGCATGCGCCGCCGTCGCGCCTACAAGGTGGACCACTACCGCTCCTAGCCGCGGTCGGGGAATCCCCTCGGCATGCCCTCGAGAACGGGGGCGAGCCGGTCGAGCCCCGATCTCTGCAGCTCAAGCGCCGCGAACTCCCGTTCGCGGCGCTTCGCTGTTACCGCTGCGAGAAAGAGCTCGGGGCTCGTGGGCGGCACGGGCGAGACGAACACCGACACCTCGTTGGCCAGCTCGCGCGAGAGGCGGTCGCGACTCGCGGGGGTGAACCCGTGCGCCTGTGCGAGGAACTGCGAGACACGGCGAGCCAGGGCATCCGGCATTTTGGCCACGTCCGCGGTGCGCGCCCACTCGAGTAACTCCACGGGAACACCGAACACGGGCGCGACTGTTTTCGGAACTCGCTCGTTCTGGCTGTAGGTTCCCGCGATGAGGTCGCCCATGCGCTTGGCTCGACTGTTGAGCAGCGCCGTGAGAGCCGCGATTCCACCGAACGTCATGTAGATCTCGATGACGCCGACGAGGGCGCGGATGAACGCGTGACGGAAACCGATCGAGCCGCCGTCGTCGCGCACGATCCGCCCCCCGATGGCGAGCTTGCCGAGGGACTTGCCGTGGGTCAGGAGCTCGACCGCGGTCGGGATGACGACGATCGCGATCACGAGGCCGGTGAGTGAGACCGACGTGATGATCGCTTGGTCGAGCCCGGCCTGCAGTGCGTAGTAGATGAAAAGCAATGTGAGGCCGATGTACGTGCCGAAATAGACGACGTAGTCGATGACGGCACCGGCGGCGCGCAGCACGAAGCTCGCGGGGCGGAGGTCGAGGGCGACGGCCTCTCCGGTGACCAGTTGCTGGGCATCCTCCTCGTGGAAGACCGCGTCGACCTGCTGCGCCCGGACCATGACATCATTTAAGCAGATGGACCTCGACGCCTACTCCGCCGCACATCGCGAAGAATGGAACCGCCTTGCCCAGCTCGGCAAGCAGCGCCGGTTCAGTGGCGTCGAGGCAGACGAACTGATCGATCACTACCAGTCGGGGGCAACAGAGCTATCGGCGATGAAGACGACGACCGGTCAGTCCGCCGAAGCCGACCGGCTGTCTCTGGCGCTGAGCCGGGCGCGTCTGCGCTTTACGGGGGCATCCTCCAACGCGCTCAGCCAGCTGCCGAGATTCTTTCTGGCCCAGCTGCCGGCCGCGCTGTTCCGCATTCGATGGCTGTGCCTCGCTGTGACCCTCGCGACGGCGCTCGTCGCGTTCATCTACGGCTGGTGGGCATCCTCGAACCCCGCCGTGATCGCCAGTCTCGGACTCACCGAGTCGGAGCGCGAAGCCTTCGCGAGCGAGAGATTCGTCGAGTACTACTCGGAGTATTCGGGCGGGTCGTTCACGGCCCTCGTCTGGACCAACAACGCCTGGCTCGCGGCCCAGTGCATCGCCTTCGGCTTCACGGGCCTGTATCCGGCGTACCTGCTGTTTTCGAACGCGCAGAACCTGGGTCTCACCGCGGCCGTCATGAACGAGTTCGACCGACTCGACGCGTTCTTCCTCTACATCGCCCCGCACGGCCAACTCGAGCTGTACTCGATCTTCGTCGCGGGGGCTGCCGGGCTCCGTATCTTCTGGGCCTGGATCGCGCCAGGCCAGCGTACGCGTCTCGCGGCCTTCGCCGAGGAGGGTCGCGCGCTGTTCACGGTCGTCATCGGCCTCATCCTCGCCCTCTTCGTCTCGGGCATCATCGAGGGATTCGTTACGCGCCAGGACTGGCCGTGGGTCATCAAGATCGGCATCGGCACCGTTGCTCTCGCAGGGTTTCTCGTCTACCAGTGGGTCGTAGGCCGTCGCGCGGTGCGCGGCGGCGAGACGGGCGACCTCGAGGAGTTCGAGGCCGGTGCCAAGCAACTGGTGAGTGGATGACCGCTCGCACGATCCCGCTCGATCCCACGATGTTCCACCCCGAGCCCGCCGAGCTCGTCTCTGGCCCAAAGTTGCGCGCCTTCCTCCACACGTACGCGACCGGCGTCGCGGGGATCCGCATCGAGTCCGCAGTCGGACACATCGAGGTACTGCCGTTCGTCGGCCAGCAGGTGTGGCGTGCCCGGCTGGGGGGCCGCGAGCTCGCGATGGTGACGCCGTTCGAGCGGCCCGTGCCGCCCGAGCGGTACACCGACTACGACGCGGGCAACGGGGCGTACCTCATCCACTGCGGCGGCACCGCGATGGGCATTCCGGGTGCTCTCGACACCCACCCGGTGCACGGTGAGCTGCCGTTCGCCCCGCACGAGAACGTCGAGCTCGTGGTCGACGACTCGAGCATCACGGTGCGGGGTTCCGCGAGCATCGGCTCATCGGTGCGGGCCGATATCGAGCTCACCGTGACTCGTGGTTCTGCTCTGCTAGAGAGCTCGGTGTCTCTCACGAACCTCGGCGACGCCCCGACCTCCCTCATGTACCTCGCGCACACGAATTTCCGCCCCGCGCCCGGTGGGCACCTCGAGGAGACCCTGCGAGTGGGTGAGCGCATCAGCTCGCGAATGGACGTCGACCTCGATGGGGTGCCCTTCGATTCGTCGCGTCTTGACGATGGAACAGTCTCGATGGATCGTCTCCTTGAGCCGGGTGTACGCGTCGAACCACAGCTCATCCAGGGAGTGCCCGCGGCCCGGGATGACGCGGGTTGGGTGACGACGAGGGTGCGGCATCTCGACGGCTCAGCCGACGTCGTGCGCCACGACTCACCCGACCTGACCCACAGCGTTCGCTGGATCAAGCGCACGGCAGACACAGACGCCTTCGCCTTCGCGATGCCCGCGACCGCGACCCCGGGAGGCCTGGCTGCAGAGAACGCACTGGGCAACGTGCGGTTCTACGCGCCGGGGGAGTCGCTGCGGGTGCGGTACTGGCACGGCATGGAGCCCGCGGTCTAAAGGTTCGTCCGGCCTGGCCAGGGCTTTGCGCGATCAGGATGCTCGGCGAAGAAGAGCGAGATCGGCTCGCCATCCGGATCGGAGTCTCTCTGTGCGTACTCATCGATAAGTGCGCGTACCCGCTCGAGGAGCTCCTCGCGATGCTCGGGGTTGAGCTTGAGTCCCATGCGCATCGCGACGATGTCGTCGGGGTGTAGTCCGTCGATCTCCGCGAGGAAGGTCTCGATGAGCAGCGGCCCGACGGCGGGCACCTCGTGCCGCCAGCTGAGGCCCGTCGCCCGATAAGGCACCTCGCGGGCTCCGCGCGGTCCTCTGCGGGGTTCCTCCGCCCTGAGGAATCCGTGCTTGGCGAGGGAGCGCACGTGGTGCAGCAGGGTACCCGGATTGATGCCAAGCTCCTCGGCCATCTCCTTGTTCGTGCGCGCCTCGTGCAGGCAGAGCCGCAGGATGCGCATGCGCAGGGGGGTCGCGATCGCCTTGGCGCGCGAGCGGGCGCCCGCATCATCCGATGGGGGGAGCGGGCGACCGGTGACGGGCATATCGTCATGATAGCGATGAGTGATTGACATTTCTCAATGACTTGGTGAGGATGACGCAATGACCACGCGATTGCTGCACACACCGAACTTCCGCTGGCTGTGGCTCGGCCAAGGCGTCAGCCAGCTGGGCGCACAGTTCACCATGCTCGCGCTGCCCGTGCTGGCCGTCTCGCTGCTCGGTGCCACGGAGTGGCAGATCGGCGCGCTGAATGCCGCGGAGACCGCGGCCTTCCTCATCGTCGGGCTGCCCGCTGGGGCCTGGGTCGACCGCCTGCTCAAACGTCGCACCATGATCGCCGCCGACCTCGTACGCGTCGTCGCGCTCGGATCGGTTCCCGTGCTGTGGTTCGCGGGATCGCTCGAGATGTGGCACCTCTACATCGTCGGAGCAATCGTCGGCGTAGCAACGGTGTTCTTCGATGTCTCGTACCAGAGCTACATTCCGATCCTGCTTCCGGGTGAACAGATCGGTGATGCGAACTCGAAGCTCGAGGCCACGGCGCAGGTTGCGCGCATCGGTGGGCCGGGTCTCGCCGGCGCGCTCCTGACGATCGTGTCAGCGCCCGTTCTCCTCATCGCCGATGCGGTCAGCTATCTGGTCTCCGCCGTCGCGATCTGGCGGATCGCGGACACCGAACCGCCCGTCGACACAAACCAGCGAGAGTCACTTCCGAAAGAGATCGCCGAAGGGGTGCGGTTCGTTTTCGCGCATCGACTGCTGCGCGCCATCGTCGGGACGACAGCCACGAGCAACCTGTTCTCGACAATCGCGTTCACCCTCGCCCCGATCCTCATCCTGCGCGAACTCGACCTCGGTCCCGTCGGACTCGGCGTCGCGATGTCGGCGGGCGCAGTCGGCGGTCTCGTCGGCGCCGTCACGACGCCGTGGGTCACGCGACTCACCGGCGAGGGCACCGCGATCGTCGTCTCGGCGATCGTCGGCTCGATCGCCATCGCCTCGCTACCGCTCGCAGCGGTGTTCCCGGCCATCGCCCTGCCGATCCTCGCGGTCGGCGAGTTCATCACGCTCTACGCGGTACTCGTCTACAACATCACGCAAGTCACGATGCGGCAGCGACTATGCCCGCCGAGGCTGCTGGGCCGGATGAACGCGTCCATCCGATTCGTCGTGTGGGGCGTCATGCCGATCGCAAGCCTCATCGCGGGCGCGCTCGGTACGGTGCTCGGGCTACTCCCGACCCTCTGGATCGCCGTGGTCGGGGGCCTGTTCTCGTTCAGCTTCGTGCTGTTCTCGCCGCTCACGACGATGCGCACCCTGCCGCGCGAACTCGTCGCCGAGGGGCACCCGCACCCCCAGCCGACGCCCGACGCGGGGGACATCGAGACGGCCGCGCGCGATTAACGAGAGGATGCCCGGAGCCAGCGGCCTCGGGCATCCTCTCGTCGTTCGTTACACCCGCTTGCGGTCGAACAGCAGGTTGTAGGTGAAGCCGGCGATAAGTCCCCCGATGATGGGAGCCACGATGAACGCCCACAGCTGACCGAGGGACTCGGGTCCGCCGTAGATGGCGGTGGCGATGGAGCGGGCAGGGTTGACGGAGGCGTTGCTGATCGGGATGAGCACGAGGTGCACCGCCGTGAGGGCGAGGCCGATCGCGATCGGTGCGAACCCGCTCGGAGCGCGACGGTCGGTCACACCCAGGATGACGTAGACGAAGAGCGCAGTCAGCAGCGCTTCCGCAAGCAACACCGAGGCCACGTTGAATCCGCCGGGCGAGTGCAGGTCGTAGCCGTTCGAGGTCGCCGTGAAGGTCGCGAACACATCACCGGGGGCACCAGCCCGAATGGCCAGAAGCAGTGTCGTGGCGAGCGCGCCACCGACGAGCTGAGCGGCGATGTAGGGCAGCACATCGTTCCACGCGAAGCGTCCGGCTGCGGCAGCGCCGATCGTCACAGCGGGGTTGAAGTGTCCGCCCGAGATGTGGCCGACGGCGTAGGCGCCCGCGAGCACCGCGAGTCCCACCGAGAGCGCGACGCCGAGGATACCCGCACCGAGTGCGGCATTCATGGCGGTGCCGATAACCGCGAAGACGAGCAGGAACGTTCCGAACGTCTCCGCGATGAGCTTCTTGACGAGGGTGGGGGACGCGTCGATGGCGTCCGCGTTGGCAACTGGTGTGCTTGACGACACGGTCAAACCCTTTCGGTTCGGTGAGCGTTTCGAATTCGACCTTACAGCCGCCCCGCAGCCTTCAGAGCGATGTATCTGTCCGCGAGCGCGGGCGGGAGTTCTTGCGGTGCCCCCGTCACCACGTCCGCCCCGAGCTGCCGAACGGCCGCCGCGACACGTGACTGGTCGAGCAGCGCGCGCTCGGCCGCGGCGGCACGGTACACCTCGTCTCGGTTCGCGCGTTCGCGCGTTGCATCGAGCACGGTCGGGTCGGTCACAGACGAGACGACCACCGTGTGCTTGCGCGTGAGTTGGGGCAATACCGACAGAAGTCCGTGCGAAGCACCCGGTGCATCGATGGTCGTCGCGAGCACGACGAGGGCGTGCTGCGATGTCACCGAGCGCACGAGGCCGGGTACGGCCGTCCAGTCCATCTCGATGAGTTCGGGGTCGACGGGGGCCATGCTCGAGACCATCCGCGACAGAAGCTCCGCGCCAGTCGCACCCTGCACTCGTGCGCGAATTCTGCGGTCGAAGATGAGCAGGTCGACCCGGTCGCCGGCGCTCGAGGCGAGTGCCGCTAGCAGCAGTGCCGACTCGAACGCCGTGTCGATGCGCGGCTCATTGTCGATACGCGCCGCGGATGTACGTCCACTGTCGATCACGATCACGACGCGACGATCTCGCTCGGGCCGCCACGTGCGCACCACGAGGTCATTGCGGCGTGCGGTGGCGCGCCAGTCAATCGAACGCACGTCGTCACCGCGCACGTAATCGCGCAGGCTGTCGAACTCTGTGCCCTGTCCGCGCACCATGACGCTCGTCGCGCCATCGAGTTCGCGCAGGCGCGCGAGGCGCGAGGGCAGGTGCTTGCGCGAATTGAACGGAGGCAACACGGTGATCGCACCCGGCATGGCGATGGATGCCTGACGCGCGGCGAGCCGCAGAGGTCCGAACGATCGCACGGTCACGTGGGCCGCCCGCCGTTCCCCGCGACGGAACGGAGTCAACGTCGTCATCACCGCGCGTCGCTCGCCCGCGGGCACGTCGACGCGGGCACGTCGCGGCGTCGCGACGGCGGAAGGCTGCCAGCCGTCACGAATGATTCCGCGGATGCGCCGGCGCCCCTCATTCGTGACGAAGAGCGTGGTCGTGACCGACTCGCCTAGGCGCACTCGCGACGGCAATTCGCGCTCGAGTCGCGCACGCCGAGGGGATCCAGCGACGGCGAGGTCGATGGCCAGCAGAACGAGGCACCCGAGCAGCCACATCCAGAAGACTGCGGGCTCGCCCGTAACCACGATCGGCACGACGCCGAGCGCAACGAGCAGTACGAACCAGCCGCTTACGGCCACGTCGCGTCAATCCTCACCGCTCCGCCGCGCATGCTAGATCGGCACCTGTACCTGCTGGAGGATCGAGCGCAGAATCGCGTCAGGCGAGACGCCCTCCAACTCGGCTTCGGGTCGCAGTTGGATGCGATGACGCAGTACCGGAAGCGCCATCGCCTGCACGTGGTCGGGGGTGATGGCGTCGAATCCGTTGAGCCACGCCCACGCTTTCGCGGCGGCGAGAAGGGCGACAGCACCGCGCGGGCTCACGCCGAGCTTGACCGAGGGGCTCTGTCGCGTTGCGCGGGCAAGGTCCACAGCGTAGGCGATGACATCGTCGGATGCCCCGACCTTCGCAACTGCGGCCTGCGCGGCAGCGAGTTGCGCCCCGTCGAGAACCGGGGTGACCCCCGCCGCGACGAGGTCGCGCGGGTTGAACCCGGCGGCGTGGCGCGAGAGCACCTCGACCTCGTTCTCACGTTCGGGTAAGTCGAGCACGAGCTTGAGTAGGAAGCGGTCGAGCTGCGCCTCGGGCAGCGTGTAGGTGCCCTCGTACTCGATGGGGTTCATGGTCGCGGCGACCATGAACGGGACTGGCAGCTTGCGAGTCTCGCCGTCGACGGAGACCTGGCGCTCTTCCATCGCCTCGAGAAGAGCTGACTGGGTCTTCGGGGGCGTGCGGTTGATCTCGTCCGCGAGCAGGATGTTCGTGAATACGGGCCCCGGCCGAAACTCGAACTCGCCCGCCTTGGAGTCGTACACGAGCGATCCCGTGACATCGCCCGGCATGAGGTCTGGCGTGAACTGCACCCGCTTGGTTTCGAGCTTGAGAGCGTGGCTGAGGGTACGAACGAGAAGCGTCTTGGCGACACCAGGCACGCCCTCGAGTAGCACGTGACCACCGGCGAGCAGCGCGATCGTGAGGCCCGTGACCGCGGCATCCTGCCCGACGACGGCCTTGCCGACCTCGGTGCGCAAAGCAGCGAAGTTCTCCCTCAGCTGGGCATCCGGTGTGATCTTCTCAGGCATGGGTCGATTGTTCCCTTCGTGTCGTGCAGGTCACGGTCGCACCGCTCGGGCGACGTCGCGTTCGAGGATGAGTAAGTCGTCGGAGAGCACCATGAGATCGCGATCGGTCGCGGGTTCGCGGCCAATCAATAGGCCCCGGATGTCCGCCACCTGGCGTCCCGTCACCGCGGCGCACGACGCGATGACGTCATCGACTGTCGCGGTCGTGGGTAACCCGCACGAGGTTGCGAGCCGTTGCACCGACCCGACCCGCAGCGCGTCGAGGGCTCGCAGCCGGGACGAGGAACGCTCGTACAGGCGCGCGCGACCGAGCATGGTTTCACTCGCCCGCACCGTCACGGGGAGGTTCTCGATCACGAGCGGTCCGAAACGGCGTCCGCGCCAGATGGCGGCGACGATGACGGTGATCGTGAGGAGGGCGAGTACGGGCGTGACCCACGCCGGCGTCAGAGTACCCAGGGTCTCCTCGCTCACATCGGCGATGTCGAGGAACGTGGGCACGTACCACACGAGGGATGCCTCCTGGCCGAGCAGTCCCAGCGCGAACGCGGCGTTGCCGTAGTTGACGATCTTCTCGTTGGTGATCGCGTCGGTTGCCCCGAGAAGAGTGAGGCGGCCGCCGTCGATCTCGATGACGGAGTAGACGTCGTCCGCGCTACCGAGACACCCGAGCGCGTCGAGCTCTTCGTCGGTGATGCGGTAACCCGAGCCGCCCACGGAGACCTCACCCGCGCGCTGCACCGCGTCGACCGAGCAGTCCGCACCAACGGGATCGTCATCGAGGTAACCCGCCTGCGCTACACCCGGCGCCACCGCCTGCAGCTCGCCGAAGGTGGGGTCGACGAGGATGACACGGTCGGCGAGGCTCACGGCATCCGCCAACTGGTCGTCGTCGAGGATGAGCTGCAGGTCGTGGATCACGAGCGTCGTCGAGGCCGGCGACGTGATGGCCGCGCGCGTCTCGTCGAGGGATTCCGTCACGGCAACCTCTACCCCCTGCTGGCGAAGCACCTCGGCGAGGGCCATCGTGCCGCCGGGTGCCGGGTTGGTGGGCGAGAGCGGTTCACCCTGTTGACCACCGCCGGCGAGGCTCACCGTGACGAGTCCCACGAGCAGTGCAAAGACCACGGCGCCCACCCAGAACAGCCAGCGCAGCGCCGTCTTGCGCACGGTGGGGGTGATGACGCGCTGGTCGGCGCCGCGTTCGATCACGCTCGTCATGCCGTGACCTTCTCGTGCGCGGGACGTGCGGTTCGCAGTTCGGATTCGAGGTCGGCGATCGCCCGGTACTGCTCCGCGGTGCCGGAGCGGCCGAGGTAGCGAACCTCGTCGAAGATCGCTGCACCGCTAGTGAGTCGCCCGGTCAGGCCCGGGAAGAGTTCGCCGGTGCGGCTGGCGAAGCCGGTCGCGGTGGTGCCTGGAGTCATCGTGACGATCGTGCGCTCTGCGAGCCCGCGTGCGATGGCGCGGAACATCTCGACGACGGCGGCGGAATAGTCGCCCGCCCGGGCGGAGGTCTCGGCATCCCTGCGCATCATCGCGGCGGTGCGGGAATCGTCATCACCGAACAGCGACCCGGTCACCGAACTTCGACGATTCAGTCGCGGCAGTCCGAAGATGAGGAATGCCACGACAAGGGCGACCGCGACCAGGGCGATGACCACGCCAAGGCCGAAAGCGGGCGGCCCTTGCACGTCACCGAATTGCAAAGACTCGATCCAGTCCCGAATCGCCGCGGCGATGCGGTCGAACAGTGTGGGCTTCGCCGACTGATACACGGGCTTCGAGAGTTCGTCGATCAGCCAATCCCGGGCTTCGGGCGGTTCGGGATCGACGGGAACGTCGACAGGGAACAGTCGGATCACGACACCAGGTAGGGGTTGTCGACCGAGGTGTCGCCCGCCTGGCGCGCCTCGACGAAGCGCGTGAGTTCGAGGTCAAGCCCCTCTTTGCGCATCCGCAGATCGATGTAGATGAGAGCGGTCGTCGCCGCCTGCACGACCGCAGCGATCGCGCCGAAGATGAGGGTCACCACGAGGGTCAAGAGGTAGAGCACGACCCCGGCGACGATGAGGCCCTCCTCGATTCCGTTCGGGTTGATCAGGGAGGTGCCGAACACGATAGCGAGCTGCAGCGGGGTCGAGATGATGCTCGCGACGACGTTGAGGATGGCGGCGACGAGGATCTGGATTCCGAAGGTGCGCCAGAAGAAGTCATTCGTCAGGGTCCAGGATCGGCCGATTGCGGCCCGTAGCGGCAAGCGCTCGAGCATGAGGATGCTGGGAACGAGCGAGAGCTTGGTGCCGAGCCACGCGTACACGACCACCGAGCCCAGCCCCACCGCGATCGCCAGGAGCACGCCCACGACGACCCCTGCCTGACCGCCGAACGCGATGAGCAGACCGATGAGCAGTGCGACGACCAGTGCCGCGGCGATCACGACCGCGAGGATCAGAAAGGACCAGCCCACGAGCGCGCCGATTCGGCCACGGGCGGCGCGCCAGAGCCCGCTGAGCTTGAGCTTCTCACCGACCGTGCCGCGCGCAACCTCGAGGGCGATCACGCCCTGCAGGATGGCGTTGCTCACGAGAGCGAAGATCGCGGGCACGAGGGCGGCGAGGATGATCGACGCGAAGGCACCCGCCGCGAGGGTGTCGGCGTCCTCTGCGAGGGCATTGGACGTACGGGCGATCGCGAAGAAGCTCACGAAGCCGACGATGAGCAGCGTCACGACTCCGAGCAGACCCGTGATCAGCAGGGCGAAGCCGAACGTGGGACGTGGATTCCTGCGCAGCACCTGGAAGGATGCCCCGAGAATGCCGCCGAGCGTGAGCGGCCGAAGTGGAATCAGGCCGGGCTTGGGCGGGGGAGTCCAGCCCGTGCCGACCGGCGTCGGTGGTGCCCAGTTGGCTGCGCCAAAGGGGCTTTCCGGGGCCGAATCGCCGGGCGTGGGAGCGGCGGGCGGCTGCCACGAGGTGCTGTCGCTCACGGATCGCCTCTCTTCGTGGGTACCTGTTCATGCTTTCACACTCGACTACTCTTGTGCGAAAGCTCAGCGCCACCGGGGTCGCGGAGCTCCACGAACTTTTTGCGAGGACATGTGAACGCGCGAATTCTTGTAGTCGACGACGACACCGCGCTCGCGGAGATGATCGGAATCGTGCTGCGCACCGAGGGCTTCGAGCCGTCATTCTGCGAAGACGGATCGGCGGCGCTCGACGCCTTTCATACCTCGCGTCCCGACCTGGTGCTGCTCGATCTCATGCTCCCCGGCATCGACGGCATCGAGGTGTGTGCGCGGATTCGCGAAGAGTCCGGCGTGCCGATCATCATGCTCACCGCCAAGAGCGACACATCCGATGTGGTGAAGGGGCTGGAGAGTGGGGCCGACGACTACGTGGTCAAACCCTTCAATCCGAAGGAGCTCGTCGCACGCATCCGTACCCGACTGCGTCCCACCCCAGAGAACACGACCGGATCGCTCACGGTAGGCGATCTGACCCTCGACGTGGCCGGCCATGAGGTGCGACGGGGTGACACCAAGATCAACCTCACCCCCCTCGAGTTCGAGTTGTTGCTCGCGCTCGCCCTCAAGCCGCAGCAGGTGTTCACGCGGGAAATGCTGCTCGAGCAGGTGTGGGGCTACCACTACAAGGCCGATACCCGGCTCGTCAATGTGCACGTGCAGCGCCTGCGCGCCAAGGTCGAGGAAGACCCCGACAATCCGCGCATCGTCATGACCGTGCGTGGCGTCGGCTACCGCGCGGGCGGTTCCAGCTAGCACCATGCGCGACTTCGAGTGGCGCGCGTGGGTCGAGCGATTCGCGAAGCTGTGGCGATCCTCGCTGCAGATGCGCACCGTCGCGATCACCGTGCTGCTCTCCGGTCTTGCCGTGTTCATCATCGGTGGCTACATGTCGTGGAGCGTCGGAACCAACCTCTTCGATTCCCGGCGTGAACAGCTCACGACGATCACCGCGGCGGCGACCCTCGCGGGTCAGCGCGTCTTCAACGAGTCCGCTGAACAGCTCGGTGCCGAGGACCTCGACGTCACCATGCAAGACGCCGTCGACGCGATCACGAGTGCGGCATCCAGTTCATCGAGTGGCACCGAGTTTGCGATTCTGCGCACCGACCAAGACGGCGAACGTACCCCTCAAGAAATCCAGACCCCCGGTTTGAATCGAGCCTGGATTTCGGATGCCCTGCGCGAGGACGTCGCGGGATCGACCGACCCTCGCACGTACTCTCAGTCCGTCGCGCTGGTTCAGGACGATGAGTCGATTCAACCCGGCCTTGTCGTGGGCTCAACCCTCGACATCCGCGGCGCCCAGTATGAGCTCTACCTCGTCTACAACATCGTCGACACGGAACGCACCCTCGGTACGGTGCAGCAAACTCTCGTGCTCGGCGGGCTCGCGCTCATCGTGCTCATCGGAGCCGTCACCTTCATCGTCGTGCGGCTCGTCGTTGGTCCCGTGCAGTTGGCGGCCGAGACGAGTGAGCGCCTCGCGGCGGGCGACCTCTCGGTGCGCATCCCCGTGAAGGGCGAAGACGTCATCGCCACCCTCGCCCGCTCGTTCAATGGAATGGCCTCCAATCTGCAGAAGCAGATCACGCGACTGGCCGCCCTGTCGCAGGTGCAGCAGCGCTTCGTCTCCGACGTGTCGCACGAGTTGCGTACACCGCTCACGACGATCCGACTCGCGGGTGACGTGCTTTACGACCAGCGCGAGAACTTCCCGCCCGCGACCGCCCGCACGGCCGAACTGCTGCACACGCAGGTCGAGCGGTTCGAGCTACTGCTCGCCGACCTGCTCGAGATGAGCCGCTACGACGCGGGAGCCGTCGACATGGAGGCGGAACCGACCAACCTCGTTCGGCTCGTCGAAGACGCGGTGGAATCCGTCGCGTCGCTCGCCGAGTCGAAAGGCTCGGAGCTGAGGGTCGTGGCCCCGGGAGGCTACTTCGAGGCGGAAGTGGATCGCCGCCGCATCCGCCGGATCCTGCACAACCTGCTCGGCAACGCTATCGACCACGGCGAGGGCAAGCCCATCGTCATCTGGGTGGACAGCGACCAGTCGGCGGTCGCGATCGCGGTGCGCGACTACGGTGTGGGGATGACGCCGGCGGCGATGGAGCGCGTGTTCGACCGCTTCTGGCGAGCAGACCCGTCCCGCCAGCGGGTGACGGGGGGCACCGGCCTGGGGCTGGCGATCGCGCTCGAGGATGCCGCGCTGCACGGCGGCTGGCTGCAGGTGTGGTCCGCGCCGGGCGAGGGTTCGTGTTTCCGCCTCACGCTGCCGCGGGAGCGCGGAGCCGAGCTCACCTCATCGCCGCTCGAGTTGCCGCCGGTCGAACCGGTCGCGGAGATCGAGGCGCTCGATGCATAGCCTCTCGCGCTCGGCTCGGGTCACCGGCCTCGCGCTCGTCATGCTCGCGCTCGCGGGCTGCGTGGGAATCCCCACGTCTGGAGGCGTCGAACCGGGTCCCGTCATCGACGACCAACTCGACCCCGAATTCATCGTGCTGCCGTCGGGCCCACGCACGGGCGCGCCCCCCGACGAAATCCTCGAGGACTTCATGCTCGCCCTGCGCGGCCCACAAAACGACTACGCGACCGCGCGCCTGTTCCTCACGCGCGAGCTCGCCCAGCAGTGGGACCCGGACGAGTCGACGATCATCCGCACCGGCATCCCGTCGACCTCCCTCGCGGGCGATGGGTCCGCGCTCGCCTACACGGTCACGGCGACCGCGCAGGTCGATGCCGACGGTCGGTACTCGGAGCGCACGCCCGGCCCGCAAACCCTCGAGTACACCTTCGCCCAGCAGGACGGTGAGTGGCGCATCAGCGCTGCCCCCAACGGAATCGTGTTGTCCCAGTCGAGCTTCAACGTCGTGTTCACCGAGCGGCCCCTGTACTTCTTCGACCCCAGTCACCGCTTCCTGGTTCCCGACGTGCGGTGGTTCCCGTCCCGGCAGACGATTCCCGTGCGCGTCGTGCGTGCGCTTCTCGCGGGACCCGCCTCGTGGCTGCAGAACGGCGTGCTGCTCTCCGCCTTCCCCACCGCGACGACCCTCGACACCTCGACCACTCGGGGCGCGGTGTCGATCGAGTCGGGTCGGGCGACCGTGCAACTGAGCAAGGAAGCGCTGAGTGCGTCCCCGCAGGATCGCGATTGGATGCGCCAGCAGCTCGCCGCAAGTCTGGGTACGTCCAACGTCGTCATGACCGTCGGCGGCATCGAACTCGATACACCCGATTCTGGCGCGCAAGCCGTGCAGAACCCGCCCGTCGAAGGGCCGGTGCTCATCGGCACCGAAACCTCCTTCGGCTTCGACGCCGGTGATGGCATCACCGCGGTGGCGGGCTTGAGCGACAAGATCGTCGCCGCGGGAACACTGGCGGCGACGCTTTCGTCGGATAAGCAGGTTGCCGCGATACTCACGGCGAATGGGGTGTTCGTCGCTCGTGCCGGAGGTGACCCGGTCATCCCCGTCGACACTCGGTCTGGTCTGATCGCACCGTCGCTCGATCCGTTCCGATTCGTGTGGTCGGCCCAGGGGGCGTCTGCCGCGACGCTCAGCACCTTCGAGGTGGATGGCACCGAGCATCCCGTGCAGACCGGTCTGCCCGCCGACGCGAGCATCGTTTCCGTCGACGTCTCGCGCGACGGTACACGGGTGCTCGTGTATCTTTCCAGCGCGGTGGGCCCCCGCCTCGTGGTCGCGGGCATCATCCGCGATCCGTCGGCCGTGCCTGTTCGTCTCGGGGAACTCGTCGAACTACCTGTCTCCGATGTCACTCCCGTCGACGCGACGTGGGTCAACGACCGCACCGTCGCCTCCGTTGGTCGCGCGGGTGAGATCTATCCCGTGACGGCGTTCGAGCTCGGGGGGCCGAGCGCAACGATCGGACAGCTGCCCAGCGCCGTTTCACTCGCGGGGGGCAACGGCGGAACCGATGGGCTCCGCGTCATGCGCACGTCGGGCGAGGTGCAACGACCCCAGGGAAGCGGCAGTTGGGTCGCTACCGGCATCGTCGGCAACTACCTCGGCACCAAGCAGTGAACGCGTCAGTCCTCCACTGATCCGCGTCGGCGCGCCGCCGCCGGTTGCCGGCGACGCGACGATCGAGGAGTGATAGTGGATGCTCTGCTCGATGCCCTCGCCGTGCTGCTGCCCGTGCGGTGTGTGGGCTGTGACCGCCCTGATCGATCGCTCTGCCACGACTGCCGCGTCACACTCGAGCCCGACGTGAGCGTGCGCATGGTCGGGGGGATGCGGGTGTTCGCTGCCCTCGAGTATTCGGGGAGCGTGCGGCGCATCATCCTGGCGTTCAAGCAATCGAACCGAACGGATGCCCTCGCCGCACTCGCCCGCCCGCTCGCGCACGCCGTCGGGGGCGCCCTCGACGAGCATCCCGACGCCGTGATCGCACTCGTCCCCTCGAGCGCGAGAGGCTTGCGCAGCCGGGGATACGACCCCGTGCGCCTACTCGCTCGTGCCGGCGGGATCCCCACCCGTCGCCTGCTGAAACACCGCGGATCCACCGGGGTGCAGAAGTCTCTCGGGGTCGCCGATCGGGCAACGAACCGCCTCGACGCCTTCGTCGCCGTCGGCTCGCTCACCGGGCTCGACGTGGTCGTCGTCGACGATGTCCTCACCTCGGGGGCAACGCTCCGCGCGGCCGCGGAGGCGATCGAGGCAGTCGGCGGTCGGGTCGTCGCGGGCGCTACCCTCGCGTTCACTCCGAGCTTGTTACCGTTCCGTGACAAAGAGCACGGGGGGCACTACGGTGGGGCTAAAGGCGCTTAAGATCGATCGCCTCCACGAGGCGGCAGCGCTGATAGGGCTGGGAGGTCGCCGTGGAAATTACCGTCACCGGACGAAACCTGGGGGTAACGGACCGCTTTCGCGAGTACGCCACCGAGAAGGCCGAGAAGATCGATCATCTCGCCGAGAAAGCCATCGCCTTCGAGGTCAAGGTGAGTCGGCATCACGAGACGCGAGGCTCCAGCGGCGACGATCGAGTCGAGCTGACACTTATCGGACCCGGCCCGCTCGTTCGGGCGGAGTCGTCGGGTAGCGACAAATATGTCGCCTTCGACCTCGCGATCGCCAAGCTCGTCGAGCGCATGCGGCAGTCGAAGGACCGCAAGAAGGTGCACCGCGGCAAGCACCGTCCAGCCTCGCTGCACGAGGTGGCCGCAGACGGGTTCACCTCGGTGGGTCTGACGCCCGCGAGCCCGGACATCATCGAGAAGGTGTCTACCGGGTCGGTTGCGGTTCAGGCGCAACCCGAACCGGGCGACGACGACTACACGCCCGTCGTCATTCGGCGCAAGGTCTTCCCCGAGTCGCACATGACCGTTGAGGAAGCCGTCGATCACATGGAGCTCGTGGGTCACGATTTCTTCCTGTTCATTGACAGCGAAACCGATCGTCCGAGCGTCGTCTACCGCAGAAAAGGCTGGGATTACGGGGTTATCGCCCTCGACGACAACACTGGGGATCTGCGCAAAGTCGCGGCCGGCAGATCGAGTAACAGGCGGTAGCCAGCGGCAGCGCGGTACGATAACAGCTCAATAACAGAGCTGGAGATTTCGGTGGCCAACGTTCTCGAACGCGCGCTTCGCGTAGGTGAGGGTCGACTTCTTCGTCGACTGAAGAACTACGCGGATGCGGTCAATCATCTCGAAGAGGACTTCAAGGAGCTGAGCGACGAGGAGCTCAAGCACGAGACCGTCGAGTTCCGGGAACGGTATGCCGCGGGCGAGTCGCTCGACGACCTCCTGCCGGAGGCCTTCGCGGCTGTTCGCGAGGCCGCCGTGCGCACCCTGGGTATGCGTCACTTCGACGTACAGCTCATGGGTGGTGCCGCGCTGCACCTCGGCAACATCGCCGAGATGAAGACCGGTGAGGGCAAGACGCTCGTCGCTACCCTCGCCGCCTACCTCAACGCGATTCCTTCGCGCGGCGTTCACGTCGTCACCGTCAACGACTACCTCGCGAGCTACCAATCGGAGCTCATGGGTCGCGTCTTCCGCGCACTCGGCATGACGACCGGCGTCATCCTGGCGGGCCAGACCCCTGCCGAACGCCGGGAGCAGTACGCGTGCGACATCACGTACGGCACGAACAACGAGTTCGGATTTGACTACCTGCGCGACAACATGGCCTGGCAGGCGCAGGACATGGTGCAGCGCGGACATTTCTACGCGGTCGTCGATGAGGTCGACTCGATCCTCATCGACGAGGCGCGCACCCCGCTGATCATTTCGGGGCCGGCCTCGGGCGAGGCCAACCGGTGGTTCACAGAATTCGCGGGCATCGCGAACCGCCTCATCCCCGGTGTCGACTTCGAGGTCGATGAGAAGAAGCGCACGGTCGGCGTGCTCGAGCCGGGCATCGAGAAAGTCGAGGACTACCTCGGTATCGACAACCTGTACGAGTCGGCCAACACGCCCTTGATCTCGTTCCTCAACAACTCGATCAAAGCCAAAGCCCTCTTCAAGAAAGACAAGGACTACGTCGTCATGAACGGCGAGGTGCTCATCGTCGATGAGCACACGGGGCGCATCCTCATGGGTCGTCGCTACAACGAGGGCATCCATCAGGCGATTGAGGCCAAGGAGGGTGTCGCGGTCAAGGCCGAGAACCAGACACTCGCGACCGTCACGCTGCAGAACTACTTCCGTCTGTACTCGAAGCTGTCGGGGATGACCGGAACTGCCGAGACCGAAGCGGCCGAGTTCATGAGCACTTACAAACTCGGTGTGGTTCCGATCCCGACCAACAAGCCGATGTTGCGCAAGGACCAGGCCGACCTCGTCTACAAGAACGAGCAGGCCAAGTTCGAGCAGGTCGTCGAAGACATCGTGCGTAGGCACGCCACGGGCCAGCCTGTGCTCGTCGGAACCACGAGCGTGGAGAAGAGCGAGTTGCTCTCGAAGATGCTCGCCAAGCGCGGTGTACGTCACGAGGTTCTCAACGCCAAGAACCACGCACGGGAGGCCGCGATCATCGCGCAGGCCGGTCGCCTCGGCGCCGTCACCGTCGCCACCAACATGGCCGGTCGCGGCACCGACGTCATGCTCGGCGGCAACGCCGAGTTCCTCGCCGTCGCGCAGATGAACACCCGCGGGTTGAGCCCGGTCGAGACGCCCGAGGAGTACGAGGCCCAGTGGGACGGCGTATTCGAGGCCGTCAAGAGCGAGGTGGAGATCGAGGCGGCGAAGGTCGTCGAGGTCGGCGGTCTCTATGTGCTCGGCACCGAGCGTCACGAGTCGCGCCGCATCGACAACCAGCTGCGCGGTCGTTCCGGTCGTCAGGGCGACCCGGGCGAGAGCCGTTTCTACCTCTCTCTGCAAGACGACCTCATGCGCCTTTTCAACAGCGGCGCTGCCGAGGCGCTCATGGGGCGGGGAAATGTTCCAGACGATCTCGCCATCGAGTCGAAGGTCGTGAGCCGGGCCATCCGCAGCGCACAGTCTCAGGTCGAGGCCCGCAATGCCGAGATTCGCAAGAACGTGCTCAAGTACGACGACGTGCTCAACCGTCAGCGTGAGGCGATTTACGGCGATCGCCGCCAGATTCTCGAGGGCGACGACCTGCAGGAGCGCGTCGCGCACTTCCTCGAAGACGTGGTGACAGAAGTCATCGACGTGCACACCGCCGAAGGCAGCGCCGACGACTGGGACTTCGACGCCATGTGGACCGAGCTGCGCACGCTTTACCCCGTGCAACTGACGGTCGACGAGGTGCTCACCGAGGCAGGCACGCGCGGCAAGGTCTCGACGAAGTTCCTGAAGAAGGAGATTCTGTCGGATGCCACGCTCGCGTATCAGCGTCGTGAGCAGAAGCTCGGCTCGCCCGCCATGCGCGAACTCGAGCGCCGTGTCGTGCTCTCGGTGATCGACCGCCGCTGGCGCGACCACCTGTATGAGATGGACTACCTCAAGGACGGCATCGGTTTGCGCGCCATGGCGCAGCGCGATCCACTTGTCGAGTATCAGCGCGAAGGCTTCGCTCTCTACCAGTCGATGATGGCTCAGATTCGCGAGGAGGCCGTCGGCTTCTTGTTCAACCTCGAAGTCGAGGTCACGGGTCAAGCCGGTGCCGCCGCCGTGCAGGCCCCCGGTCTCGGTGAGTCGTCAGCCCCCGCCAACCGTCTCAGCTACTCGGCCCCGAGCGCTGACAACGGCGGTGAGGTCGAGGTGCGCGACCAGCGTGGCCAGCTCGAGCGCGCGGCGACCGCGAAGGCTCAGCAGCAGCAGGCGCAGCAACAGGCGGCGTTCGTGCAGCAGCAGGGCGGACAGCCTGCGGCCCAGCCGGGCAGCGACCAGCGTGGTGCCTTCGGTCAGCGCACGGGCGGTCCCGCTGCACCGGCGCCGATGAACCGAGCCGAGCGACGCGCGCAAGACAAGCGCCGCTAGACGCGAGTCAGCGACACAAACGACGAAGGGGTCATCCGAGCGGATGGCCCCTTCGTCGTTGGTGTGACGCTTAGAGCACGTTGATCGCCGTGGCGCGCCAGCGACGGTCGAGGCCTTCGAGTCGCAGCGCCACCGCTCGGGTGCGCGCGCGTCCGCGCACGATGACGACGGCCTCGACGACTCCGTCCCGCGGTTCGCACAGCGTCGTCGATCCGATCGAGAACGTCGGTCGCACCACGGCCGTACCCTTCGCATATCGTGCGCGCGCGGAGATGACAACGCGCTTCAGGAGGTGGCGATAGACATCGTCAGTGACCCAACGGGATATCTGTTCGAGGTCGCGAGCCCCCGCAAGGATTTCGATGACGCATCTCGTGAGGTTCTCGATGAGAGGTTGGGGGTTCGGCAGCGACGAGGTGGATGTCGGCTGGTGACCGAAGAACTCGTCGGGGACGAACCGCGCTCGCGTGACCCTCGAGGGCAAGACGTGTGCCTCGGGAAGCGGATTCTCGTCAGGCGAAGGAAGGGGTGCGGGCAGTGCAGACAGTGTGCTCATTGTGTACCTCGGTTGAGAGCTGCGGGCACTCGACTGGGCGGCCCCCGCGCGGAGCCATCGCCACTCAATCACCTCTCTCGAGGACCGTCCACGGGATAAATATCGGCTGTGGAGAACTCGCGATCCGTGGGCGGTGTGGTCGAATACGTTCCTCAGCATGCGGTGGGACAACCTGTTCGACGACCTCGCGAGTCAGCTCGAGCGCGAGATGAGTGCCGACGAGGTCGACGTCGGCGTCGAGGAGGAGCGCATGCGGCTCAGCCGCCTGACAGTCCGCGACCGGCTCGTCGCTCTCCTCGCGGGCGATCCCGCCCACCGATCTGTCTCGCTCGTGCTTCGGCCCGATGAGCGCGTGCGCGTCGTCCCCGAGACGGTGGGGAGGGACTGGATGTCCGCTGAACTCGTCGACGACGGTTCACGGCCTCGCAACTGCATCATCCCCCTCGCCTCAATCGTGGGGGTCGCGCTGGAAGAACATCACATCGCACAGAGCTTGCAGCCTCCGCCGTCAGCGTCAAGCGTGCCAGCGCTCACCGATCGCCTGAGCCTCGCCTTCGTGCTGCGGGATCTCGGTCGTCGGCGCGCGGCGGTCGACGTGACTCTGAGTGCGGGCACGATTCACGGCACCATCGACCGGGTCGGGCGTGACCACTTCGATCTCGCGGTGCACGACCGCGGCGAGCCCCGGCGAAACTCGGCCGTGCGGATGTACCGGCTCGTGCCCTTCGCGGAGCTGGCCTGGCTCGCGCTCTAGCGGGACGAATGCCCGTCGGTGCCTCGGTCGCCGAACGCGATTTCGGGGATGGCGTCATACTCGGCCTGATTCCACAGCGCGTGCCGACGGGCCTCTTCGTACATGGCCTCGATGTACGACTCGAGCACGTCCCGCTCGACCCGCCACTGCCCGCTCTCCCCAACCCGGATCGCGGCGAGTTCCCCCGACTGCACGAGCTCGAGCGCCTGCGCCGGAGTGATGCTGAGCAACTCGGCCGTATCCGCGAGGGTCAGGAACCGCGCGAGACTGCGTGCGTGATCGGCGTCGTTCATCCGTCGATTATGAAACCTCTGACCCGCCCGCGGGGTGGGTGTGGATAACTCGAACGCCACGGCGGCGCAGTCTCGATCATGGTTCGGTCACCGGGGAGGGTTACACATGAGAAGAGGCACGTCCGGCGCGCCCTCGCGCGCCATCATCCTGGATCCACGGCTCGCGATTGGCCTAGCGCTCGTCGCGGCATCCGTCGCGGGAATGTGGGGCATCGTTGCGGCGATCGACGACACCGTCGAGGTATATGCGGCCGCGGGCCCCCTCGCGCCAGGCGATCGAATCGACGAGGCCGACCTCGTTGTGCGCGCCGTGCGGTTGGGCGATGTGGGAGAGAAGTACCTGGTGCCCGGAGACTTTCCGTCAGACGGCCTCGTCGTCACTCGGGCAGTCGGGGAGGGCGAGCTCATTCCCTCGACCGCGCTGGGGGCAGCCGAATCGGTGCGCGTGACTGCGATCGTGCTCTCCGTGGATGGTCAACTCGCTTCGGCGATCCAGCCCGGGTCCGCTGTCGACGTGTGGGCCGCGTCCGCCGCTGAGAACGGCGAGTTTGTCTCGCCCTCGGCGATCGTCACGGCAGCGGGAGTCGTGCGACTCGTCGCGACGGACGGCATCGTCGGTGCGGGGGAGACGACCGCGGTCGAGATTCTCGTGCCGCGTTCGCGCGTCGCCCGCGTTCTCGAGGCGCTCGCGAACGGCGACGCGGTGTCGGTGGTTCCCGCGAGTCTTCCGGTCAAGGGCTGACGTGCGGATCGCGGTGTGCGTTCCGTCCCCGCTCGAGTCGGCGCTCGTCGGCGAGGCGGTGCGGTACGGCCACGAGGTGGTTGTGCGGTGTGGCTCGAGCGGCGAACTCGGCATGCACGTGCGGGCGGTGGCCGCGGCATCCACGTCCACAAAATCCTTCGAGGTTGCGCTTGTGGCCGCAGACGCGCGGTATCTCGACGAGCGCATTATCGCCGACGCCGACCAGGCGGGCGTGCGAATCGTCGCGCTCATCGCGAGCGACGCCGACCGCAGACGCGCGGCCGACCTCGGTCTGCACGAGACGGTGGATGAGGCGAGCCCCTGGTCCACGATCGAGGAGGCGATCACGGGCCTGCCGAGCTCAGCCACGCCCGCCCCCCGCACCCGGGGCGAGGTCGTGGCGGTGTGGGGCCCTCCCGGGGCTCCGGGCCGCACCACGGTCGCCATCACGATCGCGGCCGAGCTCGCAGCTCTGGGTCGTTCGGTCGTTCTCGCCGACGTCGATACGCACGGCGCCGCCGTTGCCCCCACCCTGGGACTACTCGACGAGTCGCCGGGATTCGCCGCGGCCTGCCGACTCGAGGGTGCCGGCGCACTCTCGGTCGCCGAGCTCGAACGAATCGGCCAACGCTACGAGTCATCGGCGGGCGGATTCTGGGTTCTGACGGGAATAGCACGATCGAGTCGGTGGCCAGAGCTCTCTGCAGAGCGCGTGGCGGGTGTCATCGACCGCTGTCGATCGTGGGTCGATGTGACCGTAATCGACGCGGGCTCGAGCCTCGAGCACGACGAGGAGATCTCGACGGACCTGTTCGCTCCGCGACGCAACGCCGCAACCACGACGGCGGTGCGCGAGGCGGATCGAGTGGTCGCTGTCGGCTCGGCCGACCCGGTCGGCATGTCGAGATTCATGCGTGCCCACGCCGATCTCGTGGAGGTCGCGGGGGGTGCCAGCATCTCCGTGCTGATCAACCGCGTGCGAGCATCCGCCGTGGGAGCCAACCCGTCAGGGCAGGTCGTCAGCACCCTGCAGCGATTCGGCGGAATCAGCTCGCCCGTGCTCGTGCCTCACGATCTCGCGGGTGTCGATGGGGCGGTACTGAGCGGGCGTACGCTCGTCGACTCGTCTCCGCGATCGCCCGCGCGGCTGGCCATACGGGATCTGGTGGCGCGGTGGGTTCCGAGTGGTGCCGACCGCAGGGCGCGACGGCACTGAGCCGCGCCCGGGTAGCCTGGTGTCGTGTCGACGCTCAGTGATCTCGTTCAAGCCCAGGGTCTCTCGAGCGACGCCGACATCGAATGGCTGCACCTGCTCGTCGGCGACACTCAACTTCTCGCCGACCTCGCCTTCGCCGACATTGTGCTGTGGGTGCCGAGCGCCGAGGGGAGCTTCGTCGCGGTATCCCATGCGCGACCGTCGAGCTCTGCGACGCTCTTCTACCGCGACTTCGTCGGGCAGAGCATCAAACCCGAGTGGAAAGCTCAGGTCACCGAGGCCTTCGATACCGTGCGGATCATCGACACATCCGCACCCGACTGGTACGAGGAGACACCCACGAGGGTGCGCGCGATTCCCGTGATGCGTCGGCTCAGCCCCACTGGGGCACAGACTACCGAACATCCCATCGCCGTCATCACGCGTCACACCAACCTGAGCGAGGCGCGCACGCCGAGCCGCCAGGAGCTCACCTTCAATGAGTGCGCGAACGACCTGTTCGCGATGATCGCGGCGGGTGATTTCCCCGATCTGGGAGCCCCCAGTGGTCCGCGTCGTGGTGCCCCTCGAGCATCCGATGGTCTCATTCGTCTCGACGTCGACGGCATCGTGACGTTCGCGAGTCCTAACGCACTCTCGGCGTTCAACCGCATGGGGTTCGCGCTCGAGCTCGAGGGAGAATCACTTGCCGAGGTGACCACCGAGCTACTGCATGGGCGCACCGTTATCGATGAGTCCCTTCCGCTCGTCGTCACGGGTCGGGCGCCGTGGCGCACCGACATTGAGGCGCGCGGAGTCACGGTATCGCTGCGCACCATCCCCATTCGCAATCGGGGGGAGCGCGTCGGCGCGATCGTGCTGTGCCGCGATGCGACCGAGATCCGCCACCAGGAGCGCGAGCTCATTACCAAGGACGCGACGATCCGCGAGATCCACCACCGGGTGAAGAACAACCTGCAAACGGTCGCCTCGCTGCTGCGCATCCAGGCCCGCAGAACTCACAGCGACGTCGCGCGGGATGCCCTCGGCCAAGCCATGCGGCGGGTCGCCGCCATCGCCGTCGTGCACGACACCCTCAGTGAGGGTCTCAACCAGAACGTCGACTTCGACGTCGTCTTCGACCGAGTGCTCATGCTGATCGTCGAGGCGGCATCGAGCCACAACACCACGGTGCACCCGACGTCGACCGGCAGCTTCGGAACCCTTCCGAGTGAGTACGCGACGCCGCTCGCCCTCGCCCTCACCGAACTCGTGACGAACGCCGTCGAGCACGGACTCGCCGGGCGGGCCGACGGTCAGGTCGAGATCGAGGCGAAACGTACCGACGATCTATTGAGCGTCAAGGTTCGCGACAACGGAGTCGGTCTGCCGGAAGGCAAGGTCGGTTCGGGGCTCGGAACGCAGATCGTTCGCACGCTCATTCAAGGAGAATTGGGCGGAACGATCGACTGGCACACCCTCATGGGAAGCGGTACCGAAGTCACGATCGATGTGCCACTCACGTGGCTGAAGCGGGACTAGGAGGCGCGGCGGGCGCGCGCGGCGCGGCGCTTGAGCGCGCGGCGCTCGTCTTCGCTGAGGCCGCCCCAGACACCAGAGTCCTGTGAGGTGTCGAGTGCGTACTGCAGGCACATCTCGGTGACGGAGCAACGCGCGCACACAGCCTTCGCCTTGTCGATCTGGTCGACAGCAGGCCCGGTGTTCCCGACGGGGAAGAACAGTTCGGGATCTGCGGTGAGGCAGGCGGCTTTGTCGCGCCAGTCCATGGTGGTACTCCTTAGGTGCGTGCGGGTGCTAGCCCGCGGACACGTCGACGTATGACGTGGTGGTTCGGGATGAGAGATCTGGGAACCGCTCGCGACCCTGGGAGCGTGAAATCAACCTCACATAGACTCTCACAAGGAAAGATGCAAATCAATGGTTTTATGTGGGGCACCCCTGTGAAGAACCCTCTCTTGGTGATACTGGCGATCATCGTTTTCGCCGAATGCGCACTGCTCACGGTCGCGACGATCTATCTCGTTGTCGAGATATTCGTGGACACCCCGAGCTCCTACGCGAGCGCGCTCTTCCTCACGGTGCTCACCGCGATCGCCGCAATCTGGCTGGGCTTTATCGGCGTGCACATCCTGCGCGGCAGCCCGTGGGTGCGCGGCGCGACTGTGGTCTGGCAGATCCTGCAGATCGCGGTGGCGATCGGGTGTTTCCAGGGCTTCTTCGCACGTCCCGACCTCGGCTGGGCGCTGCTGCTGCCCGCGCTCGCGGCGCTCGTGCTGCTGTTCACCAAGCCCGTGATCGAGGCAACGCGCAGGGAGTGAGGCGCATCATCCGCCCCGCTTTCTTGCCTAGGCGTCGAGTCCCAGCTTCTTGCGAAGCATCGCAACGTGCCCCTTCGCCTTCACCGAGTAGAGGGCTTGTGTGAGCACACCCTGCTCGTCGATGACGAAGGTCGAGCGGATGACGCCCACAACGGTCTTGCCGTACATGCTCTTCTCGCCCCACGTTCCATACGCCTCGTGCACGGCGCGATCGGGGTCGCTCAGGAGGGGGAAGTTCAGCGACTCTTTCTGCTTGGCGCGCAGGAGCTTCTCGGGAAGGTCACGCGACACACCGAGGACGGCGTAGCCGGCTGACTTCAGCGAGTTGAGGTTGTCGCGAAAGTCGCAGGCCTGGGCCTCGCACCCCGGCGTCATCGCCTCGGGGTAGAAGTAGAGGATGACCTTCTGGCCACGGTAGTCGTGCAGTGAGACGGGCGTGCCGTTCTCATCCTGCAGGGTGAAGTCGGGGGCAACGGATCCGGCGTCAAGTCTCATGCGTGTCATGCTAACCTTGTTCGTCGGCCCTCCCGCTCAGGCGGGTCGGGCCACGCACCTCTAGCTCAATTGGCAGAGCAACTGACTCTTAATCAGTGGGTTCCGGGTTCAAGTCCCGGGGGGTGTACTGAAGCCCCGTCTCCTCTCGCCAGGAACGGGGCTTTTTTCGTGCCCGTTGTGTTACCGTCATGCGCTTCATCAGAGGGTGGGTGACGTGCTCAATGGTGACGCGCCCGTACACGACCCGCTGGCTAGTCGGTCACCGAGATGTGGGCGCGGTGGTGCGCCGGCGTCACGACCTCGTCGATGATCGCGAGCGCGAAATCAGGACCCGAGATCGTCGACGTGCCGTCTTCGGCGAATGCGGCGACGTCGCCGCCCACGCGGTACGAGCCGCGGGGTGTCGTCGCTGGAGCGTAGGCGCCGTATGACTGCGCGGGGCTCACGAACACCCAGTCCAGGGACGGCGGGGTCTCGCCCAGCGCTGTGAGCACCGCGTTCATCTCGAGAGCCTCGGCGGCGAATGCGGCCGGGATGCCGTCGCCCTCAGCGAATCGCGGGGCGCCGGCGGCGGGGCGCAGCGAGCTGAAGCCGCCGACGATGATGAGGCGGGCGTTCGCGGCATCGGCTTTCGCCGCGAGCTCGCGATAGGCCGGCAACAGTGCGCCTGCGGTATCACCCCGCGGGGAGACCGCACCGACAACCACGTCGGCTCCGTCGATCGCCGCGTCGGCGACCGTGCCTTGCACGTAGGTGACCCCGGCGAGGGGCTCGGCGGGGAGGGTGCGACTGATCGAGGTGACCTCGAGTCCGCGGGAGGCTGCTTCACGAACGAGGGCGTCACCGGTGAACCCGGTTCCTCCGATGATGGTGATCTTGGTCATGGGGGGATGAACAGCCATGGCCGCGGGGTTGTTCCCGATCCGGTCGACACACAGGTGGGACCTGAGGGCTGAAGGTAGCATTCTGTGGTGGTTCTGACACGGGTTCGCGAACTCGCCGCGACAGTGTGGCAGACGGTACTCGTGTACCTGCTCAAGTTCGGTGCGGTGGGTGCAGTCGGCTTCGTGGTCGACGTGACCATCTTCAACCTGCTGCGCCTCGAGGTCGCCGGTGTCGGCTGGTGGTCCAGCGCGCTCGGCGCGAAAATCGTGAGCACCGCGATCGCGATCATCGTCAACTGGCTCGGCAACCGCTTCTGGACCTTCCGACGCGATCGCCACACCCACATCGCTCGCGAGTTCGTCGAATTCGTGGTGGCGTCACTCCTCGGCCTCGCGGTCACTCTCGGCTGTCTGTGGTTCACGCATCACGTGCTCGGGCTCACCAGCCTTCTCGCCGACAACATCTCTGGCAACGTCGTCGGCCTCGCCCTCGGCACCGCCGTGCGGTTCCTGCTCTACCGCTACTGGGTGTGGCGTCCGCGCCGAGGGGAGGCGGGCGAACCCGACCTCGAGGTGGAGCTCGAAGAGGAGCGCGTTGGCTGAGCCCGTCCCCTCGGCACGCGCGCTCGTCATCGTTCCGACCTACAACGAGCGCGACAACATCCGTGCGACCGTCGCGGCTGTGCTCGACGCTGCGCCGGATGCCCACCTGCTCATCGTCGACGACTCCAGCCCCGACGGCACGGGCGCCATCGCCGACGAGCTCGCCGCGACCGACACCCGAATCGAGGTGCTTCACCGCGCCGAGAAGCAAGGCCTCGGCGCCGCCTACGTTGCCGGCTTCACGTGGGCGCTCGAACGGGACTTCGGCGTCGTCGTCGAGATGGATGCCGACGGCTCGCACCCCGCGTCGGCGCTGCCGGCGCTGCTGACGGCGGTGGATGGCGGTGCGGCACTGGCGATCGGCTCGCGTTGGGTGCCGGGCGGCTCCGTCGTCAACTGGCCGCGGCGGCGGGAAGCCATCAGTCGCGCGGGCAACTGGTACGCGAGATCGATGCTGCGGCTGCGGGTGAGGGACGTGACGGCGGGGTACCGCGCGTTTCCGGCGGGGGTGCTGCGAAGCATCCACACCGACTCTTTACACTCCCGCGGGTACTGCTTTCAGATCGAGACGACCCTGCGGGTGCACGACGCGGGCGGTCGCATCGTCGAGGTGCCGATCGAATTCCGCGAGCGTGAGCACGGCGAATCGAAGATGAGCACCGGCATCGTCGCCGAGGCGATGCTCAAGGTGACCCAATGGGGTCTTGCTCGGCTGGTCGGACTCGGAAGGTTCAGCGGGGCAACGTAGGGTGTCGGTGTGTCCGCGCCTCACCTCGATACCGACCACAGGCATGGGCACGGGCCCGACCACGATGACCGTCGCGGCCCCCGATTCTCGCGGACGCGCATCACCTGGCTCGTGATCGGTGTCGTCGGCATCGCGGGTCTGCTGACCGTTCGCGCGATACTCGGCGACGGAGTCTCGCTGCCGAACGAACTGCAAGACCTGCTGACCCTCGCGATCAGCGTCGTCATTGAGTCGCTGCCCTTCGTCGTGCTCGGCATCGTGCTGTCGATCATCGTGCAGGTGTGGCTGCCGCGGGGGATTCTCATGCGCTACCTCCCGCGTAACGGCATTGCGCGCCGGTTCTTCATCTCGCTCTTCGGCATCTTCTTGCCGGTGTGCGAGTGCGGCAACGTTCCGCTCGCGCGCGGCCTGGTGCTCGGCGGGTTCACGGTGCCCGAGGCGCTGACGTTCTTGCTCGCCGCTCCGCTCATCAACCCGATCACGATCATCACGACGCACCAGGCGTTCGGCTTCGACGACGGAATTCTCGTGGCCCGAATCGTCGGTGGCCTCGCCATCGCCAACATCATCGGGCTCATCTTCAGCATGCACGCCAAGCCCGAGAGCCTGCTCACTCCGAGCTTCCGGCTGGAGTGCGCGCGTGACCACCACGAGCACGCGACGACGCGCACGGCCAAGAGCGTCGACATCTTCGTACGTGAGGCGAGCGTCATCATGCCCGCGCTGCTTCTCGGGTCGCTCGCGGCGGGCATCATCCAGGTGGCGGTTCCGCGCGACGTTCTTGTCGAGATCGGCAGCAACCCGCTGTGGTCGATCCTCGCGATGATGGTGCTCGCGTTCGTCATCGCGGTGTGCTCGAGCGTCGACGCGTTCTTCATCCTGCCGTTCGCGTCGACGTTCATGCCCGGCTCGATCGTAACCTTCCTCGTGTTCGGACCCGTGATCGACATCAAGATGCTCGCGATCCTGCGCACGACGTTCACGACGCGTACCCTCATCCAACTCACGGCCCTCGTCGCGCTCATGAGCGCGCTCATCGGATTGGTGGTGAACGTTCTTGCGTAATGTCCAGCGCTGGCGTGGTGTCGCCCTCATGGGGATCGCCGTCGCGGTGACGATAGTGCTCGCCTTCGGTAATCAGCTCGTGCTCTACATCCACCCCCGCTACGTCGTCTTCACCGTCATCATGGCCTTCGTCGCGCTCGTCTTCACCATCGCCGCCGTCGTCGTGCGACTCGCACCCGACGACGATGACGCGGATGAGGCGGCCCCCCGCGGCCGCTTCGGCCCGTGGTTCGCGGGAGCCGCCGTGCTGCTCTCGGGCGTGTTCGCCCTCGCCATGATCGTGATACCCCCGACGACTCTCACGAGCGCAACGGCAGACCAGCGCGACATCAATTCGACCGCTGTGGGACCGGAGATCCAATCAATCGCGGATGCCGACGCGGCACCCGCGGGAGCGTTTGCGAGCTTCACCGTGCGCGACTGGGCCTCGCTGCTGAGGCAGACGAGTGACCTCTCGTTCTACGAGGGCAAGCCTGTCGACGTCGTCGGGTTCATCGTGGCCGACCAAGACGACCCGCAGAACGTCTTCTACGTTTCCCGCTTCGTCGTGACCTGCTGCGCGGTGGACGCGCAACCGGCGGGCATACCCGTGTACTACCCGAACTGGCAGAACACCCTCGCGGTCGACGAGTGGGTGCAGGCGACGGGTGAGTTCACGACCAACCCGAGTCAGCGCAGTACCCAGTCGATAGCGCTCGATCCGCTCGAGATCACCCCGGTGGAGCAGCCCAGTGAGCCGTACCTCTACTGACTCGGCGCTCGCCGAGAGCGCGCGTGCCGATGCGGGTGGCCGCCGCTTCACGCGCGTCCTCGCCGTGACGATCGTCGCACTCGTCGCTTTGTGCGCCGCGTTCGTAACCATCGGATATCTGCAGGGGCCGAAGCTCGCTAGCGCTCAGGTCGACACCTCGAGCGTCGTCGAGCAGTCGTCGCAGCAGTTGCGGCTCTTTGCAAACCAGGCGCTTGCGCAGGTTGCGCCGGAGCAGGTGACGATCACACCCTCCACCGACTTCACGGTGTCGACGAGTGGTGACATCATCGCCGTGCAGTTCGGCGAACGACTTGACTACGCCACCGAGTACACGGTGAGCGTGCACGACGTCACGAGCCTCTACACACCCCAGACCTCGACGCTGACCTATCGCTTCACCACGGCCGCCGCACAGGTGCACTACCTCGTGCGGGGTGAGCCTGTCGATGAGGTCGTGCGCACGACATCGGCGGGAACGGATCGGCAGGTGGTGTACTCGGCTGCGGGCATCCAGGATTTCGTCGCTCTCGGCCGCGCTCTCGTCGTCTCGAGCTTCGCCGACGACGACACGAGCGTTCTCGACCTCGTGAGTGTCGTGGAGACAGGTGTGCAGCGCATCGCGCTGCCGTCTGACGGAATCATCGGCCAGCTGCAGGCGTCATCGTCGGGCACGATCGCCGGATTTACGATGACCGACGGCGCGCGTGAGCCAGGAACGCCCCTCTACATCGTCGACCTCGAGGCGAGCGGGGGAGCGCAGCCCGTACTCGATCTCGACGGATCACCCCTCCGCGTCTCGGATTGGCGGTTCGTGCCCGGTACCGCGTCGCTGCTGGCGTTGAGTGGCGACAACACGCTGCTGTTCATTGACCCCGCCGCGGGAACCGTGCTGCCCCTCGGGCAGTACCAGGCCCTGTCGGGTGTGACGCCCGACGGAACCCACGCGATCGTCGCGGACACGTTCGGTCCAGTTCTGCTGACCCTCGCCGACGGGAGTGAGGAACGCATCGAGCTCGCGGCCGTCGACGGGGAGAACGCCTACCTCGGCGCAATGCTCGTACTTCCCGACGGCACAATCGTTGCGAAGGCCGTGCTCGCGAGCGACTTCGCGCCCGTCGTCGTGCGCGCGGCCGACGGTGTCACGAACATCCTGTACCGCACGGTTCGCGATGCGGGCAGCATCCAGGACATCGTCGCCTCACCGAACGGGCAGTACGTGGCGATCGAGACGGTGCCCGACACCTCGGCGAGCGAGTCAGACGGATACCCCGCGGATGCTCGGTCCACGAGCAGCACGACCGTCATCGTCGACGTCGACTCGGGCGTCATCGTGAGCAGTTTCACCGGATTCGCTCCCGCCTGGTGAGGCTCGTCGCAACTCCCAGCTAGTCGATAGGTCCATGCAAGAGCATGGAAAATCGAGGGGGTGCGACCGTGAGCCGAAACGTCGATCTGCGCGCTGGCGTCGGCTCGGCACTGCCCGAAAACGGGTACCGGCCCGAGCTGCAGGCGTTGCGCGCGCTCGCGGTCGTCGCGGTCGTGATCAACCACTCATGGCCCGGACTCGCACCGGGCGGATACCTCGGGGTCGACATCTTCTTCGTCGTCTCCGGGTTCCTCATTACCCGCCAACTCGTGCGCGAGCGCGAGCGCACGGGTCGCATCGCACTCGGGCGCTTCTACCTGCGCCGCGCCCGCCGCCTGCTCCCCGCGGCCATGGTGGTGCTGCTCACCATCGCCCTTCTCGCGTACCTGTACGTACCGCAGCGTGAGTGGCACGCGTGGTTCGGCCAGCTCGGGGCGAGCGCCCTCTACGTGCAGAACTGGGTGATGGCGGCATCCTCTGTGGAGCCGACCGCGCTCATGCACTTCTGGTCGCTCTCCGTCGAGGAGCAGTTCTACCTCGCCTGGCCGTTGCTTGTGATCGCGGCGGCGGCTGTCGCTGTCGCCGTGGGCCGCTCGGCTCGCCTCATCCTCGTCGCCATCGTGGTCGTGGTCATCGTCGCATCGCTGACCCACTGGATCGTCGTGACGGCATCCAACTACGAGCTCGGCTACTTCAGCACCCTCTCGCGAGCATGGGAGTTCGCGGCAGGGGGCCTGCTCGCGCTGCTACCGGGACGTCTACCCCTGGGGCAGCGCGGGCGGGCCATTCTCCTCTGGGCCGGGCTCGGCGCTGTCGTCGCGTCGATACTGCTCGTCGGGCCGGACCAATCCCACGCGCTCATCGTCGTGCCTGTGATCGGCACGGCTACGATCATCGTCGCGAGCAACGCGGGAGTTCCGCGTAGCGCTCGTGGCCTCGTCGGCGCCGCGCCCGTTCAGTGGCTGGGAGACATCTCCTACGCCCTGTATCTGTGGCACTGGCCTGTGCTCATCTTCACGCCGCTCATCACCGGGGTGCCGAGCGAGAGTTGGTTCATGGTGCTGCTGCTCGCGCTCGCGGTCGCACTGTCATGGGGAACGACGCGGTTCGTCGAGAACCCCGTTCGTCGCGTGCCGCTTGCCGGTGGTCCGCGCATACTGCGCATCGGCAGCGGGGTCGCTGTGGTTGCGGGACTCGTCGCCACGGTGGGCATCGCGGAGCTCGGATCTGCTGCACGGCCCGTCACCGATGTGGCGTGCATCGAGCGCGTCGTGATGCGGGTGGACTAGGTCGGCGCGACTACCCCTGCGCGAGCGCGAATCGTGCGCTCGCGGCATCCGTCACGAAAAAATCGATGACCCCGGTGCGCAGGGCGCCGGCGATCGCCTCGTGCTTGCCTTCGCCGCCCGCCACCGCAATGACCCGGGGGACGGCGCGCATTTGATCGAGCGACATCGCGACCGTGCGGGCCGTGATGGAGGTGGGGATGAAGTTGCCCTCGCGGTCGAACAGGTGCACCAGCAGGTCACCCACGACTCCCTGCGCGGCGAGGGTCGCACGCTCCTCGTCACCGATCGCGGCGGCGCTCATGAGAGAGGACTCCGCGGGCTCCGAGAACGAACCGATCGATACGAGCGCGACCGTGACCTTATCGAACAGGTCAACGGTCGGCTTGATGATCGGGTTGTTGAGCATCTCTTGCACGGTGGGCAGGTTCTCGACGAGGGCGGGCGCGAGAAGCCAGTGCGGATGATTGCCGAGCTGTGAGGCGAATCGCGCCGTGATCTCCATCGGGCTCTGCCCCTGGTCGGTGTGGGCGAACGCGCCACTGATCTGAACCACGGGCACGTCGAGATCGGAGTCGAAGTGGGTGAGCTCCGCGACGCGCTGCAGTGTCGAACCCCAAGCCACCCCCAGAACGTCGTCGGCACGCATGAGTTGGGCGAGCCAGGTCGCGGCAACCGATGCCATCGAATCGGCCAGTGGCTTGTCATCGCCCACGACCACGAGCGCTTTCTCAAGGGAGAAGCGCTCTTCGAGTTGTCGGCTCAGTGGTTCGTCGAGCAGGTTGCTGCCGCGGATCTCGATGCGCACGATTCCCTCGGATCGGGCGTAGTCGAGCAAGCGAGCGACCTTAAATCGCGAGATGCCGAGCTTGTTGGCGATGTCCTGTTTGGTCATGTCGCGCTCGTAGAACAACTGCGCAATATGCACCAGCACGCTGTCGGATGCGTCGACTGGGTGTGGTTCGGCCATGACTTCCTTCTTCGCCGAGGGGCGTGTCTACCGTATCTGTTTCGTTCACGATCACCGCGGAGGGTGCACAAACGAGTCTAGCGCTCGTTTGTGCATGGTGCGCTCAGATGATTGACAACCGATCCACACCTCACTACCGTGGAGCCAACTTGCTCCCCACGAGCGGGTGCGGGCGGTACTTACCCGTGTACTTTGACCAAGAATGCGAGGCACAGAAATGACTCACCACATGACGCCCGTGAGGATGCGCGCGCTGCTGAAGGCCACCGGAATCGGTGTCGGCGCCGCCCTCGTTCTGGCTGGTTGCTCCATGACCCCTCCCGCGGCCGAGGGCAGCGACGAACTGACCATGATCGGGTACAGCGTGCTCGGCCAGGGTGGCGGCCACTGGCTGCGCATGATCGACGAGACCACCAAGGCCGGTGAGGCTGCAGGCATTGAGGTACGCATCTCCGACCCCCAGTTCGACGCCGTGACCCAGGTCAACCAGGTGCAGGACCTCATCACCGCAGGCGCACAAGTGCTCATCATCGCGGCGCTCGACCAGGAGGCCATTGGAGTCGCGGTCGAAGAAGCCCACGCCAAGGGCATCAAGGTCATCGCCGACCTCTCCGGGTTCGAGGGTGCCGACGCCTATGTGGGAATCAACGAGTGCGACCGCGGCACCAAGGTCGGCGAGTACATCGCCGAGTGGTGGCTCGAGAACCGCGACGATGCTCCCATGGTCTTCGAGTCCAACGCCGACTCGCTCGGTGGATCTCTCCCCGACCGTACCGACTGCATGTACGCCGCAATCGAGGCGGGTGTACCCGGAACGACCCTCGTCGCAGACCTCGAAGCCTGGCAAGAAGAAGACGGCTACAACGCGATGAGCGACGCACTCACCGCGAACCCGCAGATCAACCTCGTGCTCGGTTCCAACAACGAGGGCACCTGGGGTCACGTTGCCGCGGCGGAGGCCGCCGGACGCACGCCCGGCACCGACATCTTCTTCGCGACGGTGGATGGTCAGGAGCGCACGCTCAAGCTCATCGACGAAGGCAAGGTGCTCGTGGGCGACCGCATCCCTCAGGAGGTCGAGGGACCGCTGCTCATCAAGACGGCCAAGGGACTGTTCGATGGCTCCATCGAGCCCGGCCAAACGTTCACGGTCGACACGTCCGTGATCACCTCGGAGAACGTGGCGAGCGAACTCGCCGCGATCGGCAAGTAGTTTCAGAATCCCACCGGAGGCGCGCAGACGATGAACGCAGGACCCGATCGGAAACCGACGTCAGCGGTAGCTGACACCGGAGTGCCCGTGCTGGAGCTCGACGGGGTGACCAAGAGCTACGGCCACATCCGAGCACTGACCCGAATCGACCTGTCGTTCGCCGCCGGCACGATCATCGGAATCACCGGGGACAACGGCGCCGGCAAGTCGACCTTGCTCAAGGTCATCGCCGGCGCCGTGTCCCCGGACACCGGAACCATTCGCCTCGGCGGTGAGGCGGTCGAGTTCTCGTCGCCCACCGATTCGAGGCTCCACGGCATCGAGATCGTCTACCAGGAGCTCGCGCTCGCACCCGACCTCGATGTCGTGCAGAACGCCTTCCTGGGGCGCGAGCTCACGCGCAAACTCTTCGGGTGGCTGCCCCTCGGTCGCCTCGATCGCAAGCGTATGGAGGCGGATGTTCGTGCGCGGCTGACCGACCTCAATGTCGACCTGCATCCGCTCGATCGCCCCATGTCCGACTTCTCGGGCGGGCAGCGCCAGGCGGTCGCGATCGTTCGGGCAATGACCTCCGATCCCCGCGTGGTGGCGCTGGACGAGCCGACCGCGGCCCTCTCTGCCGCGAAGATTCCCGCCGTACTCGCTCTCCTCCGTCGCCTGCGCGACCGCGGCGTGTGCGTGCTCATCGTCTCCCACCGCATCCAGGACCTGCTCGAGGTTTCCGACCGCATCGTCGTTATCGGCGGCGGAACCGTCGTGCTCGATGAGCCGGCCGCGAACCTCACGCTGCGCGACGTCGTGGACGCCGTGGCCACCCCGACCATCACCGAGGACTGACATGACCACCCTCTCGACCCACGTCTCGCGGCCGCACGCGCTGGCCCACTTCATCGCGCGCCACTGGAGCACGTGGGGTGTACCCGCGGTTCTCATCCTTCTCATCGTCTTCTTCTCGATCACCGCCCCGTCGTTCGCAACGCTCGCCAACATCGCGACCGTCTTGCAGCGCGAGTCGGTCATGGCCATCGCGGCGCTCGGAGCGACCATCGTCATTATTTCGGGCGGGATCGACCTCTCGATGGGCGCGGTCATCGGCCTCACCTCGATCGTCGTGACGATGCCGATCGTCGAGTGGGGTCTACCCGCCGCGGTCACCTTGCCTCTCGCCCTCATCGTGGGGGCTCTCGTCGGCTCGCTCACGGGCGTCATCGTCTCGTTTCTCCGCGTGCCGCCGCTCATCGCGACCCTCGGGATTCTGCTGCTCACCCGTGGTATCGCCTCGATCGTCTCCGACAACGAGACCATCTCCGGCGCCGATCTTCCCGCCTGGCTCACCGCTCTCGGGCGCGGCTTCTTGGGTCCCATCCCGGTCTCCGTTGTCATCGTCGTCGTGCTTTACGCCATCGCCTACCTCGTGATGAAGCGAACCCGGTTCGGCGTGCACACGTACGCGATCGGCTCCAACGAGTCGGCGGCTCGCCTCTCGGGCATCCAGGTCAATCGCCACAAGGTCATCGTCTACGCGCTCGGCGGGTTCACGTCCGCACTCGCGGGCATCCTGCTGGTCGCGCGCTTGGGCTCCGGCTACGCGCTGCACGGCACGGGGTGGGAGTTTCAGATCATCGCGGCGATCCTGCTCGGCGGAACGAGCATCTTCGGCGGGCGCGGTTCTGTGCTGTGGACCCTCGTCGGCGTCGCCGTACTCGGGGTGCTCAGCAACGGACTCAACTTGCTCAACGTCAGCTCGTTCTACCAGACTGCGGCGACGGGAGCGTTGCTCATCGTCGCTGTTGCGCTCTCGGAGATCGGGCGTCGATCACAGAGGGATGACAGCAAATGACCGACAACGTCGCGGGCGACTACCTGCAGCGGGTGGGCGAGATCGTCGCCGCTATTCATGATCACGAGACCGATCACATCAGGCGGGCCGCTGGTCTGGCCGCGACCGCGATCGCCGCAGGTGGCTACACGCACCTCTTCGGCACCGGGCACTCGCACGCGGCGACCATGGACGCCTACCCGCGCATCGGCGGATACGACGGGTTCAACCCCATCGTCGAGCCGTCACTCACCAAGTTCCAGGGAGTCGTCGGCAACGAGGGCCTGCGCCAGATCTCGTTCTTCGAGGGGGTGCCGGGACTCGCCGAGGCCTTCCTCGTCAACCAGATGGTCGCGGTGCCCGACGCGATGGTGCTCGTGAGCAACTCCGGCATCAACACGGTTGTCGTCGAGATGGCGATCGGATGCCGCGAGCGTGGCATCCCGGTGATCGCCGTCACCTCGCGCAAGCATTCCGACTCGACCCAGTCCCGACACTCTTCCGGATCTAAGCTTCTCGACCTCGCCGACGTGGTCATCGACACCCACGTGCCGGTGGGCGATTCGATCATGGAGGTGGAGGGTCTGCGCTACCCCGTCGGGGCGGTATCGTCGATCGCATCAGTCTCGATCATCCAGTCCCTCGTCTCACAGACGGCGGCCGAGCTGGTCGCGCTCGGGGCGGCCCCCAACCAGATTCCGAGCCACAATCGGCATGACGCGGCCGAGTCGGGTGCCGAGGCAAGTACCGAGCTCTCGCTCGTGAGTTGGGCGCGGCGGCGCGCGGCACGGCTCGAGAGCCTTTCTCGACCGGACGGCCCGTGGGGTGCGGAGAAGAGTCGCACTCGATGACGTCGGCGCCCTGGTATGCGGGCTTCGACGTCGGCGGCACTCGCATCAAGTGTGTCGCGATGTCGGCCGACGGGCGCGTGCTCGCGGAGCACACCCAAACCAGCGCGGGTCGTCCATTCGACGACATGGTCGCGCTCATGATCGAGCGTGCGGGCGATTGGGTCGCGCGTTTCGGACACGTGTCGGGAATCGGCGTGGCGACGCCGGGGATCGTTCGCCTGAACGAGGGACCCGTGTCGCTCCCCGGTCGACTCGGGGGCAGCGAGGGGTATCCGGTGGTCGAGCGTCTCTCGACCGAGTTCGCGTGCACTGTCGTCTGCCTCAACGACGGCGACGCGGCCGCGCTCGGTGAGCACCGCTTCGGCGCGGGGCGCGGCGTGAGCCGCCTCGTCGTGGTGACCCTGGGCACCGGTATCGGCGGAGGCATCGTGCTCGATGGCCGCCTTCTCGGAGACCTCGTCACGGGCGAGGGGTCGTACCTCGGCCACATCGTGCAGCAGCACAACGGCGACCCCTGCTTGTGCGGGAGTCGTGGATGCGCCGAGACGCTCGTCTCGGCCAACGCCGTCGCCGGCCGCCTTCGCGCGGCTCTAGCTCGGGAGATCCCGTCGAGCCTGCTGGTTCGCTACCATGACGACCCCGCATCGATCGGATTCCCCGAGCTCATCGCGGCCGCCCTGGAGGGCGATGCCCTCGCGACCGAGCTGTTCGCCCGCTTCCGCGAGGAGCTCGCCACCTACCTGGTTTCGCTCGCCCACCTCGTCGGGCCGACGACGATCGTTCTGGGTGGCGGTGTCATGCACGGCGCCGACACGTTCCTGCCCGAGGTCGAGGCGGAGGTGCAGCGGCGCCAGTTTCGCGGGCCGGGGGTGGCACCCGTGCGCGTCGTGCGGGCCGAATCACTCGACCTGGCGGGTGCGCGAGGCGCCTGCGTGCCGCTTCTCGACTAGCTCTCGCTAGCGCGCGAAGCTCAGGGCTCGAGCGGGGTTGTCGACGAGGATGCCCCGAACCTCAGCCTCGAGGCCGTCGGCGACGAGTCGCGGGATGAACCGCTCGAGCAGATACGACAGACCCGGTCCTCCCCCCAGCGACGTCCAGTAGCTGCGCCGGGCGAGGTCACACCCTACGAGCAGACGCGACGCGTATCCGGCCTCGATGAGCTCTGTGATGAGCTTCACCGAGTCGGAGTCGGGGGCGTACTTTACGCGCCCCGGGCGATCGAAGATGAGATAAGCGCCACGGCTCGCGAGCTCCGCGAGGTAGGTGGGGTCGGGATTGTGATCGATGTGTCCGAGCAGCACATGGGATGCCGGTACCCCACCGGCCTCCAGGCGATCGAGCAGTTCGTGGCCGAACGTGCCCTTGTCGTTGTGGGTGGCCACCGGGACACCCGTTGCCACGTGTGCTGCGGCGACGGCATCCGTGAATCTGTCGACGTCTTTTCCGAAGCGGTGATAGAGGGTCGCGACTTTGACGACACCTGCGCGAGCCGAGCTGCGCTCGATGACGGGGCCCTCGAGACCGTGCTCATCCATGCCGATCTCGATCTCATCGACGAGAAGCTGCGTGATCTGCTCACGGGAGTAGGTGTGCAGCCAGTGGGTGTCGGCGTAGTACGCGCTCTTGTGCAGCCCCGTCGTCGCGATGACCTTGACGCCCGTGCTGCGCGAGAGATCGAGGAGCCCGCTCGGGGAGCGACCGAAGCCGGGTGGGGTCATCTCGACGACGGCTCCCAGCCCCGCGCTCGCCGCAGCGCGCAGTTCGCTTTCGGCGGCACCGATCGAGTCCAAGCGGAAGTCGGGTTCGTTCATCACCGGCCAGCCGCCCGTCATGAGCAGGTGCTCGTGGCAGTGCGTGAGACCGAGGTCAGCTGGGTCGATGTCTCCGAGGACGGTACGGATCACAGTACGGCTCCATTCGCGAGCAGTGCCCGGCGTACGTCGCCGGCGTCGACATCACCGACATCGATGGATGACGCGGCCGCCAGTGCGGCGGCAGTACCCGCCGCCTCGCCCGTCGCGATGCACTGGGCGATCGAGCGTGCCGAGGCGTGGGCATCGTGGGTCGCGGACAGGCACCGTCCCGCGACGATGAGACCGCGCACGTCCACGGGCAGTAGGCACCTCAGGGGCACGCCGTAGGTTGCGGCGTTGGGTCCGTCGCCGCCGATGTACTCCCAGATCGTGCTGTCGCCGCCGTCGTGGTCTTCGAGTGGAGCGCCGCACAGCGCGATCTCGTCGTCGAAACGCCGGGCGCCGAGAACGTCATCTCGCGTGAGCACGTACCGGCCCACCAGACGGCGGGTCTCCCGTACACCGATGCGCACGCCAGTTCCGAGCAGGTGGGCGTCGCGGAAGGCGGGCACCCGCTCGGTGAGGAAGCGCATGTACTCGGTAACCTGGCGCCGCCCCTCCGTCTCGGCGGCGCTCAACTGCCAGGGGTCGGTCGGATCGATGCCGCTCACCCGGGTGAGGTTGGTGTGCACGGAGCGCGGGATCGTCGTACGGTGCACCGATCCCTCGCGCCGGGGGAGGGCGTACGCGCCGCTCTCGCTCGCGTCGCGCATCGCCGCGTGCAATTCGGGTGTCGTCACGGCGGCCGGGTCGACACCGCCGACTCGGAAGGTCGCGGTGAGTGGCTGCACTCGCCGCTCGTCCGTGGGCACCTCGAGGGCGGCTCCCGAGCGCCAGGCGATCTCCGCGTCTGCACTGGCATCGACGATCGTGTGAGCGTGCACCCAGGCGGGACCCGCCTTCGTTTCGATGATGACGCCCACGAGCGCTCCGCCGTCGATGACGACCGCGCGCGCGAGGGTGTGGCTCAGCTGCGTCGCTCCGCAGCTCGTGAGCAGCGCATCCCATGCCATCTTGAGGTATTCGGGGTCATAGGTCACCCCCGTGCCCGCACCGTAGGTGTTGGGGCGCAAGAAGGCGTGACCGCGCTCGAGTAACCCGGTCGCGAGCTCCCACCCGATACCGCCGACGACGTTGCGATTCTCGTCGCCCGGCGCGAAGAAGCCGTACATCGTGTCGAGCACGGCGGCAGCCGTACCTCCAAAGAATCCCTGGGACTCGATCACGAGGGTACGGGCACCCGAGCGGGCCGCTGCAACGGCCGCCGCGCAGCCGGCCGACCCGCCTCCGACGACGATGACGTCGCCAGACCACAGCGGCTGTTCTTCGATGTCGGCGCGCTCGACCAGCGTACGCAGGACGGGGGAGGTCATCGCAGCGTCCACCCTCCGTCGACGGGGATGACCGCACCCGTCGTGCGCGCCGAGCCATCACTCAGCAGCCAGTCGACGGCGCTCGCGACCTCGTCGGCGGTGACGGCGGTTCCGCCGAGGGGCATGAGTGTGTCGAGTCGAGCCGTGATGGCGGGATCGGTGAGGGCACGCGCCGCCATCGCGGTGTCGACGAGTCCCGGGCTCACCACGTTGACGCGGATGCCGCGCGCTGCGCCCTCGTGCGCAGCGGCCTGCACGAGGGGCACGATTGCCGCCTTCGAGGTGCGATACGCGGCGGTGAGGAAGTCGTCGTCGAGGGTCGTCGCGAGTGCTGATCCAATCACGACGATGGATGCCCCGGGAGACGCGTTTCGCAGGGCGAGTCGCAGGAAGCGAAACGCACTCGTGAGGTTGACGCGCAGTACGGCGTCCCACGCTTCGTCGGTGCACTGCGACACCGGGCCGTCACCGAGGCGGCGCCCACTCATTCCGATGGTGTGCACGGCCGCGTCGAGTGTGCGCGAGTCGAGCGCGTGGGGTAGCCAGGCCTCGGCGCTCTGCGGTGAGGAGAGATCGACACCGGGAAGGTCGCTGCCGATCACCGTCCACCCGTGCGCTGTGAGCCGCCGCTGGCACGCGGAACCGATGCCGCCCGCCACGCCTGCGATCCACGCGAGTCGCGTTGTCATGGTTCCTCCGTCGCCCCGTGATCGAGGACCGCCGAAGGCCCTTGCGCTCACATGAGAGTGTACTGCTCATCTGTGATGATCAGACTAGAGCGAGCGTCAGGACGCTGTCAATCGTGGGGGTCGGCGCTACGTCACCAGTCTGAAGTCGCGCGCCAGAGCCGCCGCGTGTTCGCCCGACAGGCCCGCCACAGAAGCGAACTGCGACCACGAGTCGACAGCGTCCCGAACCTCGCCAAGGGTCACCGCAGCCCGCTCGATCCCGAAGCGGTCGGCGACCTGCATCAGGTCGGCGCGCGTGATCTCCTCGAACCGCCCGTTCACGCTCATCAGGTGCTGGCTCAACCACCGGTGGCCGGGAGCGAAGGCGTGAGTCACGTCGTACGCGGGCGCGAGCGACCAGGTTCCGTCGGGGCTCATGAGGAAGGCATGGTTCTTGGTGTGGTCGTCGCAGTTGGCGGCGACGACGTTGAACGCCATGCGCCGGAATGCCTCCAGGAGGGCATCCTGCCCCAGTCCCAAGCCGAGGATGCGACCGAATAGCTGTGCGTAGTCGTTCACGCCGATCGCGTTGAAGTCGAGGCCGTCCATCCCGCACAGGGTGAGCATGTGCAGGCGGCCGCCGTCAGCGAGTCGGTCGAAGCGCCGCGTCATGAAGTGGGCACGGTCGTGCTCCTCGAGCAGGCGCGTCTCAGACATGTGGATGCCCGCCGCCCGCGCCATGAGCGAGTAGGCGTATTCCACGCGTCCGTAGCCCAGCCCCGGCCCCAGCTGCTCGTCGCGCCCCACTCCATCGAACTTGAGTAGCCACGCCTCGAACCCGGGAGGGGGCGGCACGTGACCCGACCGAAGCTCCCCGCTGTCAGGGTCGACGTTGACGATTGCCTTCGCCCGCGCACCACCCGCACTGGTCCCCACCTCGATGATGCGACGCAGCGCTGCCTGCGATTCGTTCTCCGTCGCGAGCGAGCCGTGCACCGCGCGACGGGCCGAAACCACGAGCTGGGAGAGGTCGAGCGCCGTCGGGGGCGGCAGACTCGGGGTGCGGTCGGGCCGGAATTGCAGTGCGCCCATGCCGCGCTCACCCAGGTAGGCGAGCCGATCGAGCGCCGTGATCTGCTCGGGCGCGACACCGTTGCGCGCGAGCCAGGCGTCGACGATGCTGTTTCCAAAGCGGTCGGGAAGCGAGTCGGCGAGGGGTGGCGGTAGTCCCTGGTATGTCTCGGCGGGGTAGCCGGGGAACGCGTACAGTGTGCGCGCGAGGGGGAGCAGAGCGGGGGCGATCTCGATGCCGCGCGCGATCCAGCTCGGGTCGTATTCGAACACCCAGGTGTCGCGCTGACGGCCGGCTGCGATCGCCCCGACGCGGTCACCCCACGCGAGCACCTCCACGAGATCGACGGGAATGTAGGCCATCAGCGTGACCTCGAGACGCGCTGCGGTCGCGCAGGCTGTCGCCGTCGCTCTCGGAGCAACTCGATGGGGCTGGGTCCGGCGCCACGAGGATCAAGGTCGCTGAGCCAGTGCTCTCGACCGAGTACGCGCACGACTCGCACGAGCGTCTTGAGGCTCGACCCGTCCCCCCGCTCGAGCGCCCCGAGCGTCTTCGTGCTCACGTTCGCCCGTGCGGCGAGTTCGCGCTGATCGATGCCCGCGGCGATCCGTAGCGCACGGATTTGCTCGCCGAGGCGCGCTTCCCATTCAGCCGTAACCGTTTCGTTGGCCATAATGAGTTACATTCTACTCTTTAGATGCTCATTCACTCATAAAAAGTAGAAAAGTTCTTACCGTGCGAAGCCGCGGGCGCTAGAGGCCCCGAGCGATCGCCTCCACCGCGTCCTTCGCCTCCTTGAGGCCCATACCCGTGCGCTCGCGGTAGAGCTTGATCGCCACGATGAGGTTGCCGCTGTGGATCGCGTCGACGATGGCGGGATCTGCGATCGGATCACTCGGTATGCCCGCCGCGTCGAGCTGCCCGATCCCGAACCGGCGGTAGAGGGCGTCGATGAGCTCGCCCTGCCGCTTCACCTGGCGCTGCAGTTGCTCGAAATCCTGGTCACTCGGCACGAATGGCCTCCGTTCGTTTCGGATCGCGTTCCTCTTGCGAACCTAGCGAACGAAGGCCATCCGTCCTAGCGGGGTGTACTACTTCTTGGGCGTCGACTTCTTCGCAGCGGGCTTCTCATCGAAGACCTCCTGCTCCATGGCGTCGTAGCCCTCCTTCTGCGGGTCGCCGTGCAGGCCGCCCGAGAGGGCGTACTCCTCCTCCGGCGAGAGCACGAGGTGGTGCCTGCGCCACAGCGCGAAGAGCGCGAGGATCACGACGTACACGATGACGATCGCGATGATCGCGGGTTGGAATGTCGGGTTGATGAGGAACCCGACGAACACGAACGCCGCGATGATGAGCGCGACCCAGGCGCCGGGCAAGCCCCACGGGCTCTTGTAGGGCCGGTTCGCGTTCGGGAATTTGCGGCGCAAGATGATGAACGAGACCATCTGCAGCGCGTAGGCGAGAACGGCGCCCCACACGGCGATGTTGAGGATGATGGCGCCGGCGACCGCGCCGACTCCCTCGACATTCGCGAGCAGGTCGAGCACGATGAGCGCCACGAACCCGATGACGGCGCCCACGACGAGCGCGACCCACGGGGTCTGACGCTTGCCGGTGAGGGAGAAGAACTTCGGGTAGTAGCCCGCCCGGCTGAGCGAGTACATGTTGCGTCCGTAGGCGAACATGATGCCCTGCAGCGAGGCCAGCAGACCGATGAGCGCGAAGAGCGCGAGCACGGCGGCGAGTTGGTCGCCGACGATCGCTCGGAATCCGTCCAACAGAGGCTCACCGGCTGTGCCGGTCGCCTCGGCTCCGATGACCGCGGTGTTGAGCACGAGCACGAGCACACCGGTGACGATGAGCGTGCCGCGGGCGATGAATCCGGCGCGCGGGATGTCCTTGGTCGGATTGTGCGACTCCTCTGCCGCGAGCGGCAGTTCCTCGATTCCGAGGAAGAACCACATGGCGAAGGGCAGTGCAAAGAGGATCGGCAGTACACCGTGCGGCAGGAATGCCGTCTGGCCGGGGTCGGGTGCGATGTTGAACAGCGAGCCCCAGAAGTCCACGTTGCCGCCCGCGATGAAGCCGATCGCCATGACGGAGAACACGAGCAGGATCGCGATCGAGATGATCGAGACGACGATCGCGAACTTGAAGGAGATGTTCGCCCCCGCCGCATTGAGCGCGATGAAGACAATGTAGAGCACGGCGTACCAGATCCACATGCGGCCAGTGAGGTCGAATCCGAGTAACTCGGTCGTGATCCCGTTGGCGTAGCTGGCCGAGAAGAACACGATGACCGCGGTGGTGGCGACGTACTCGATGGTCTCTGCGAGTCCGGTGACGAGGCCGCCCCACGGCCCCATCGCGGAGCGGGCGAAGGAATACGCACCACCCGTGTGGGGCTGCGCGGCCGCCATCTCACCGATCGAGAAGATCAGCCCGTAATACATGGCGACGAGGATCACGAAGGCGATCGTCATTCCGCCGAAGCCGGCGAAGTCGATCCCGAAGTTCCATCCGGAGAAGTCTCCGGAGATGACGGCGGCGACCGCGAGGCCCCACAGGCCCCACACCCCCGCACTGCGCTTGAGGCTGCGTTTCTCGAAGTAGCCCTCGCCCGCCTTGGTATAGGTGACGCCGGACACCTTGGTGCCCTGATTCTCAGCCATTTATCCTCCAGTGAAACGTGCGGAAGCGCGGGTACCGTTGCCCGCGGGGATTCCCAGCAGTTTGTCGGCTATTGGTACCCGATGTCTACCTTTGGACGTTAAATCCGCGTTACAGCGGGGCCTTGTCTCTGGCGAGCGCTGTGATGTAATGGTCGGCATGGCAACAGGAAATCTCACCGTCGAGCAGTTGCGTAAGCTCGTCGACTCAAGAGAGATCGACACCGTCATCATCGGTTTCACCGACATGCAGGGCAGGCTGGTGGGCAAACGCGCCTCCGCCCGCCTGTTCCTCGAGGAACTCGCGCAGCACGGCGCTGAGTGCTGCAACTACCTGCTCGCCGTTGATGTTGAGAACAACACCGTCGACGGATACGCGATCTCCTCGTGGGAGCGGGGCTACGGCGACATGGCGATGATGCCCGACCTCGACACTCTGCGCCTGACCCCGTGGATGCCGGGAACGGCCATGGTCACCGCCGACCTCACGTGGCTCGACGGCACCCCGGTGAACCCCGACCCGCGCCAGGTGCTGAAGCGCCAGATCCAACGCCTCGCTGACAAGGGCCTCGCAGCCTTCGTCGGAACCGAGCTGGAGTTCATCGTCTTCGACGACAGCTATCGCGAGGCGTGGAAGAAGAAGTACACCGACCTCACGCCCGCGAGCGACTACAACATCGATTACGCGCTCATGGCATCGACGCGCATGGAGCCGCTGCTGAGAGACATCCGCAATTCCATGGATGCCGCGGGCATGTATTGCGAGGGAGTCAAGGGCGAATGCAACCTGGGTCAGCAGGAGATCGCGTTCCGATACACCGATGCGCTCGGCACGTGCGACAACCACTCGCTCTATAAGAACGGGGCGAAAGAAATCGCGGACGCGCACGGCAAGTCGCTCACCTTCATGGCGAAGTACAACGAGCGCGAGGGCAACTCGTGCCACATCCACCTCTCGGTTCGCGGCCTCACGGACGACGCACCCGTCATGGCAGACAAGGATCGCCCCTACGGATTCTCGAAGCTCATGGAGCACTGGATCGCGGGCCAACTCGTCGCGATGCGCGAGATGAGCCTGTTCTTCGCGCCCAACATCAACTCGTACAAGCGTTACGTCCCCGGCAGCTTCGCGCCGACCGCGGTGGCCTGGGGTGTCGACAACCGCACGTGCGCGTTGCGCGTCGTGGGCCACGGTCAGTCGCTGCGCGTCGAGAATCGGGTTCCCGGCGGCGACGTCAACCAGTACCTCGCGGTCGCGGCGATCATCGCGGGCGGTCTCTTTGGGCTCGAGCATGAGCTCGAACTCGAGCCCATCTTCGAGGGCAACGCCTATGCCTCGGATGCCCCACGCGTGCCCTCCTCGCTGCGCGACGCCGCCGATCTCTTCGCCGGCAGCGAGATCGCGATCGAGGCGTTCGGTGAAGACGTCGTCGCCCACTACCTCAACAACGCGAGAATTGAACAGGCGGCCTACGACGCCGCCATCACCGACTGGGAGAGGGTTCGTGGTTTTGAACGGTTCTGACACCGGTGGTCGAGCGAAGTCGAGACCGCTGATCGGCCTGACTACCTATCTGGAGCAGGCGCAGACGGGGGTGTGGGACGTGCCTGCGGCCTTCCTGCCGAAGGTCTACTTCGAGGCGGTCACGAAGGCCGGCGGCATCGCCATCCTGCTCCCGCCCCAGCCCGTCGATGCCCAGATCGCACGCGACGTGCTCGCCGGGCTCGACGGCCTCATCATCACGGGAGGCAAGGATGTCGACCCCGCCCGTTACGGGCAGGAACGCCACCCCGAGACCGACACGCCCCGCACCGATCGCGACGCGTGGGAAGACGAGCTGCTGACCGCGGCCATCGAGATGGAGCTGCCGTTCTTGGGCATCTGCCGGGGGGCGCAAATGCTCAATGTCGCCCTTGGCGGTACGCTCAACCAGCACCTTCCCGAGACGCTCGGCGTCGACCGCTACCGCGCGGGCGAAGGGGTCTTCGCGGTCACCGACGTCGAGATCGATCAGGGCACCGCGATCGGCGCGCTCGTCGGCGACTCGCTCGCCGTGAAGTCGTACCACCACCAGTCGATCGCCGACGTCGCCGAGGGTCTGCGCGTGACCGCGCGCTCCGACGACGGCACGATCCAGGCCGTCGAACTCGAGGGCGTGCCATTCGGCCTCGGGGTGCAGTGGCACCCCGAGCAAGACGACGACATCCGACTCTTCGAGGGTCTAGTAGAGGCAGCGAGGGCTCATCGTGGCTAGCACGCAGCTCATCAACCCGGCGACCGAGGCGAAGCTCCAGGTCGTCGAGCACACGACCCTCGAGGGTGTCGACGACGCGATCGCGCGCGCAGCGTCCGCGCAGCGGGCGTGGGCTGCTCTTCCTCCGGCGAACCGGGCGGGTGCACTGCGGGACTTCGCGGCGGCGGTCGGTGGCGCGATCGAGGAGCTCGCGCAGCTCGAGGTGGCCAACTCGGGGCATCCGATTTCCCAGGCTCGCTGGGAGGCCGGGCACGTTCGCGACGTGCTCAACTACTACGCCGCCGCCCCCGAGCGAATGATCGGCAAGCAGATCCCGGTGGCCGGTGGCCTCGACGTGACCTTCCTCGAACCGCTCGGAGTCGTCGGCGTCATCGTGCCCTGGAACTTCCCGATGACGATCGCGAGCTGGGGCTTTGCGCCCGCGCTCGCGGCGGGCAATGCCGTCGTGCTCAAGCCTGCCGAGTGGACCCCGCTCACCGCCATCCGCCTCGGCGAACTTGCGATCGAGGCGGGTCTGCCCGAGGGGCTCTTCCAGGTGCTTCCCGGCAAGGGCTCGGTCGTGGGCGAGCGATTCGTGAGCCACGAGCTCGTGCGCAAGATCGTCTTCACGGGCTCGACCGAGGTCGGCAAGCGAGTGATGGCCGGATGCGCGGAGCAGGTGAAGGCCGTGACCCTTGAGCTCGGCGGCAAGAGCGCGAACATCGTGTTCGCGGACTCCGACCTCGAGAAGGCGGCGGCGACGGCGCCGTACGCGGTGTTCGAGAACGCCGGTCAGGACTGCTGCGCGCGCAGCCGCATCCTCGTCGAGCGCAGCGTCTTCGACCGCTTCCTCGAACTGCTCGAGCCCGCCGTCATGGGCGTCGCGGTCGGCGACCCCAACGACGAAGCCACCGAGATGGGGCCACTCGTCTCGAAGACTCACTTCGACGCCGTCTCTGAGTACGTTGCGGATGATGCGCCCGTCGCCTTCCGCGGCACCAAGCCCGACGGCCCCGGTTACTGGTTCGCCCCGACCGTGCTGCTGCCCCAGTCCCGTACCGATCGCACCGTGACGGAGGAGATATTCGGCCCCGTCGTCTCGGTGCTGCCGTTCGACGACGAGGCGGACGCGATCGCGCTCGCCAACGACTCGATGTACGGCCTGAGCGGCTCGATCTTCACGCGAGACGTGGGTCGCGCCATCCGTGTCGCCCGTGGTGTGGACAGTGGCAACCTCTCCGTCAACTCGCACTCGAGCGTCCGTTACTCGACACCGTTCGGTGGGTTCAAGCAGTCAGGTCTGGGCCGCGAGCTAGGCCCGGATGCTGCGACCGCCTTCACCGAGACCAAGAACGTCTTCATCAGCACCGACTAGATCACCACCCACTAGCAACCGCTGGTTGAGTAGCGCTTCGCGCGTATCGAAACCAGGAAGGGCAACACATGGCAATCCAGAAGATCGACCTCACGCAACGCCTCAAGGGCAAGGTCGCTGTCATTACGGGCGGCGCGAGCGGCATCGGGCTCGCGACCGCGCGCCGCTTTGCCGCCGAGGGGGCGACGGTCGTCATCGGCGACCTTCCCGGCGATGCCGGGCCGGCCGCCGCCGCGGAGGTCGACGGACTCTTCGTGCCGGTAGACGTCACCGACGAGGCACAGGTCAATAACCTGTTCGACACGGCCCAGTCGACGTACGGCTCAGTCGATATCGCCTTCAACAACGCGGGAATCTCGCCGCCCGATGACGACTCGATCGAGACGACCGAGCTTCCCGCGTGGGATCGTGTGCAGGAAGTCAATCTCAAGTCGGTCTATCTGTGCTCGCGCGCGGCGCTGCGTCACATGGTCGCGCAGCAGTCCGGCTCGATCATCAACACGGCCTCGTTCGTCGCGGTCATGGGTTCGGCGACGAGCCAGATCAGCTACACGGCCTCGAAGGGTGGCGTGCTCGCGATGACGAAGGAACTCGGTGTGCAGTTCGCGCGGCAGGGTATTCGCGTCAACGCACTGTGCCCCGGACCGGTGAACACGCCGCTGCTTCAGGAACTTTTCGCGAAGGACCCTGAGCGCGCCCAGCGTCGACTCGTGCACATCCCCAAGGGACGCTTCGCCGAGGCCGAGGAGCTCGCGGCCGCCGTCGCTTTCCTCGCGAGCGACGACGCCAGCTTCATCACGGCCTCGACGTTCCTCGTCGATGGCGGCATTTCGTCCGCTTACGTGACGCCCCTGTAGGTCGTCGTGAGTATGGGAGCGGCCGAGAGCCTCGCCGACGAGGTGCTGTTCCGACCCGTGCGCAGCGGAAACGCGTTCGAGGAGACCGTCGCGCGGCTGCTTCAAACCATCCGCTTGGGCATCGTCGAACCCGGGGGAGTGTTGCCGCCCGAGCGTGACCTGGCGATGCGTTTCTCGGTGAGCCGCGACACTGTGCGCGAGGCGATCCGCTCGCTCTCCGATGCCGGCTACCTCGTCTCCAAGCGTGGCCGATATGGGGGAACGTTCGTGTGCGAGATCCTTCCCGCGCCTGACGAGGTGGCGGATGCTGTGACCCCGACGGCCGCGGAACTCGATGACGTTCTCGGGCTGCGGGGCATCCTCGAGGTGGGGGCGGCGCGCGCCGCGGCATCCAAAGTCCTTTCGGCTGCCGAACGGGACCAACTGTGGACGCGGCTGCGTGAGGTTGCTTCTGCCTCCGCGGAGGACTACCGCCGACTCGACTCGCGTCTGCACCTGACGATCGCCGAGCTCGTGGGCACCCCATCGCTCGTCTCGCTCGTGGCCGACAACCGCACGCACGTCAATCGCATGCTCGACGGGATCCCCCTCATCGCGCGTAACATCGAGCACTCCAACGAGCAGCACGAGGCCATTGTCATCGCGATTCTCACCGGCAATGCCGAGCGTGCGGCCGAGGCGATGACCGAGCACCTCGAGGGCTCGGAATCTCTGCTGCGCGGCTTCCTGGGTTAGCTGAACTGCAGCCGCATTCCTGTCGTGCGGGACTGACCCGGGTCGAGCATGGGGGCGCGACCCTGCTCGCGGTCGACGACCCGCCCGTGCTGGCCGCAGTTCGCCGGCTCGAGCACCTGCAGGTAGGCGCCTGGGCGCCGCCAGCGGCAGGTGTAGAACCGCGGGAGGGTGTCGTGCGTGAAGGTGAGGGTGAGCTCGCTGCCGGTACTCGGGGAGGCCACTCGCACGGCGTCTCCCGGCTCGATGGCGTGCTCGAATACCTCGGCCGGGCCGGTGCTCGTTCCGCGCATGAGCGGCGGGAAGTCGTCGACGTCGCTCTCGAAAACGGGGCCGATCGTCCGACCGGCGGCGGTCACGGTGTCGGGCGAAATGAACGGATAGCCGAGGTTCAGGTGGTAGAGGATGGGTGCCTGCTCGGGCTCCCACCCCTCGTTCGTGACGGTATCGCTCAGTGTCAGGGTGCCGCCCCCGACGGCCCACGTCAGTGAGCGTCGCAGCACGAGCCCGCGACCGAACAGGTTCGGCTCGCGCACGATCCCCGTCACCGTGATGGAGTCGTCGTCGCAGTTCACCGACGTCAGCTGAGCCGCCGCGTCGGTGAGGTGACCGTGGTGGCCGAAACCCTCGGTAGCGGGACCGACGTTGCGCAGGCCGCACGTCGTGATGAGACCGCCCGACCAGACCGAGTTCCACGCGCCCCCGTCGTCGGTTCCGCCGCGACGTTCGCCCGAGGCCGACATCCAGGAGACCGGGCTTCCGCGCCACCAGCTCGCGCCGACATCCATCCCACGATCGAGGAGAACCCGCGAGTGGATGCCGCCGGCAGGCTGCACGACGAGCACCCGGGTTCCCGCGCCGGGGCCGTCCGCAACCGTCTCGAGCGACGTGAAGGCGAGTTGGGCGTCGTGGGCGGTGAACTCCTCAGTGGTCATACGGGGAGGATACTGGGCTACCCGCCCGCCGCCTCCAGGATCTTCGCGAGGTTCTTGTCACGCGTGGCATCCGTCTTCGCGGCGAGGTATGGCTCGACGAGCGCGCGCTGCTTCGAATACGAGAGGGCGCGAAAACCGACGAGTGCTCCCGCATCGCTGAGGGTGTGCTCGAGCGACTCGGGCAGTTCGAGCACGCGGGGAGCATCATCCACCGTGAGAGTCACATCGATCTCGTCACCCTTCGCGACGCCCGCTCCCCTGAGGTTCTCGGCGCTCAATGCGATACGAAACGCGCCCTTGTACCAGCTCACCGAGTTGCGGTAGCTGTAGTCGCCGATCGTGACGACCACGGGATAGCGCTTGGCAGGGCCGAGCGCAGCCATGATCTGCTCGGGCACTTCGATTCCGACGGGTCCGTCGGCTGTGCCGAGCTGCGTGCGGAAGGTGACGCTCATGGTCACGCTTCTCTGCGGCTCAGGCTTCTCTGTGGCTCACGCTTGTCTGGGCTCACGCTTGTCTGGGCTCACGCTTGTCTGGGCTCACGCTTGTCTGGGCTCAGACCGCGGGCGGCGTGACCGGCGGCTTGGGTGTGCGCGGCTTCGTCGTGGCGGCGGGCTTCGCGGCGGCGGGCTTCGTGGTCGGCGTGGTGGTGGGCGCCGTGGTCGCGGCGGGCGTCGCCGCAGCAGGTGCTGTCGAGGCTGCCGGTGTCGCCGGGGTGACGGGCTGAGCCGGAGCATTCTTCGCTACATAAATCTGCGCGGCCTTCGTCGCGACGAGCAAGAAACGCACGAGCAGGAAGATGAGCGCGATCGCTACGAGAACGAGGAAGAGCGAGAACAGCCCGCCGATGATTGTCGCGATGAGGTGGCTGAAACCACCCCAGCCCCAGAAACCGTATCCGTCGTAATCCATGGTCAATCCTCCAGTTCGTTCTGATCCTGCGACTGCTTGATCACGGTGCCGACCGCGATCGCGACGGTGAGACCCCAGCTGATCCACATCAGAACGAGTCGCCAGTCGCGTGGTCCGCGTCGCGTCGCCTGCACGGTACCCCAGCCACCAAAGAGTGCGCTGAGAAGCGTGGTGTTGAAGATGAACTTGCGCATGGAGCTCCCGTCGTCCTGATTCCCACGCTACCCGCTCGCGGCGTACAGAACACCCTTCGCGAGGGGGCAGACTTGGGCGGTGAAGTCCGCTATCCTCGGCGCCGCTCTCGTTCTGGTCGGCGCCGTTCTCGTGGTCACGGGAGTGCTCCCCGTGCCGCAGGCACTTGCCGTGGGGGAGCGGGTGTGGCCCATCCTGGTGTTCGTCGTCGCCATCACGGTGGTGACGGAACTCGCTGCCGAGGCCGAGCTCTTTCGCGTCGTCGCCGAGCGGGCGGCCACCTGGGGTTTCGGTCGCACGGGCCTGCTGTGGATGTTCGTGGTGATGTTCGCCATCCTCTGTACGGTCTTCCTCTCCCTCGATACCACGGCCGTGCTCCTGACCCCGGTCGTCGTGCTTCTCGCCCGCCACGTGGGGCTTCCGCCGATCCCGTTCGCGCTCACGACGGTGTGGCTCGCCAATACGGCGTCGCTGCTGCTGCCGGTGTCGAACCTCACGAACTTGCTCGCGCAGCACGCTCTCGGTTCCATTACGCCATTCCAGTTCGCCGCGCTCATGTGGGCTCCCGCGCTCGTCGCCGCCGTCGTTCCGGCAACGGTCATCCTCATCGTGTATCGGCGGCAACTGCTCGGGCGGTACATTCCTGACAACCCGGCCCCGGCATCCGATCGAGTGTTGCTCGTGGTGAGCGCGGTCGTGGTTGTGGCGCTGCTGCCGGCCCTCGTCTCGGGCATTGCGGTCTGGATTCCGGCCGTCGTGGCGGCGGTCATCCTGACCATCGCCTTCGCCGTGCGTCGGCGCTCGGCGCTGCGGTTCTCGCTGATGCCCTGGCAGCTCGTGCTGCTTGCCGCGGGGCTCTTTCTCGTGGTGGAGGCGGCGCATTCGATCGGGCTCGCCTCTCTGCTCGAAGCGCTCGCGGGCGGTGGGGATGATGCGGCGAGCCTGCTCCGTCTCGCCGCCGCGTCGTCGGCCTCCGCTAACCTCACCAACAACCTCCCCGCCTATCTCGCGTTCGAGTCCGTCGCGGGTAGCCCTGCACGCATCGCCGCGCTGCTCATCGGCGTCAACGCGGGGTGCCTGATCACGCCGTGGGCCTCCCTCGCGACTCTGCTGTGGCATTCGCGCCTCGAGTCGCTCGGCGTGAGCATCTCGTGGGCGAAATACCTGGGCTTGGGCGTTGTCGTCGCGCCCCTGACTGTCGTGCTCGCTGTTGTGGCCCTCTCCGCTACCCTCGGATCACCATGACGACCGTGCCCCGCCGACCTCGCCTTCGTTCCGCTGCTGCCGCTCGTCCCGACGCTATGCCGCGCCGGTACATCCACGTGGATGCCCTGCGCGTGGGCCTTTTCGGCACCCTGGGTGTGGGCATCGGTCTTGCCATCATCGGCGCAGCCACCCAGCTCACGACGGTGTTCATCTACATCGGTGTGGCGTTCTTCATCTCACTCGCGATCGAACCCCTCATCGAGTGGGGACTGAAGCGCGGTATTCCGCGCTGGGCCTCGGCGCTGGGTCTGGCGATCGTCAGCCTCGCTGCCATCGCGCTCGTCACCGTGCTCGTCGTTCCGCGTGTGCTGCGTCAGGTGGCGAGCCTGCTGGCATCAGTCCCGAACTTCGCTGCTGCTGTCGTGAAGGAGCCGTGGGCGGTCTGGCTCACCAACGAGTTCGGCGAATGGGTCGACCTCGATACCTTCATCAACTCGGTCACGTCGTTCGTCTCCGACCCCCAGCAGTTGCTGTCGGTGGGAGGGGGCTTGCTGGCGATCGGTTCCGGCATCGCCGGGGGTGTCACGGCGATCATCGTCGTCACCGTGCTCACGCTCTACTTCGTGCTGACACTGCCGTCGATGCTGCAGGTGGCATATAAGGCGGTGCCGCGGTCGCGTCGCGCCGGTTTCGTGTCGGTGACGGAGGAGATCCTCAACTCGGTCGGCAAGTACGTCGCGGGGCAGCTGCTGCTTGCGGTATTCAACGCCGTCGTCACCTTCCTGGTCGTCACTGTCGTGCAGGGACCGGCGCCGCTGCTGCTCGCGTTCATCGCCTTCGTGTGTGCACTCATCCCGGTCGTCGGGCCGATCATCGGCACTTCGATCGTCGTGGTGGCGACGCTGACGGTCAACCCGTGGGGCGCGCTCATCGCGGGGGTCGCAATGCTCATCTATATGCAGATCGAGGCGTACATCCTGAGCCCCCGGGTCATGGCCAAGGCCGTGGCGGTTCCCGGGGCGCTCGTGATCGTCGCTGCCATCGGCGGTGCTGCGCTGGGTGGCGTGCTCGGTGCACTCGTGGCCATTCCGGTGGTGGCCGCGGGCATCCTCATCTATCAGCGCGTTGTCGTGCCGCGCCAGGAGGCCAGCTAGCGTGGGGCGAAACTGACAGTTCCCTCTCAAACTGACCGATCGGACAGTTTCTGACCGATCGGTCAGCTAGCGTCGAATGCATGTCGACATCTCAGGAGGATCTGCGCCGCATCGCGCTCACGCAGTTCGCGCGCGCGGGCTACGGTGCCACCTCCCTTCAGCACATCGCGGAGCTCGCGGGGCTGTCGAAGTCGAGCGTTCTCTACCACTACGCGTCCAAGGAGGCGCTGCTCGAGGCCGCGATCGGTCCCGCCATCGACCGCATGTTCGAGGTGCTGGGTGAATTCGCTCGCGTCGGCGTGACGCCCGCGAGTCGCGCCGCCTTCCTCGAGGCGTTCGTGGATGTTCTGCTCGATCACCGTCTCGAGGTGAATCTCTTCATCAACCAAGGCCCCTCGCTCACCGACGTGCCGGTCATCGACCGCGCGAACGCGCTTGTGCTGAATCTCGCGGACTTCTTCGCGAACCACACCCAGTCACTCGAGGAGAAGATGCGATTTGGCATCGCCCTCGGTGGTGCGGCGTACATGCTCTGCACCGTCACCGCCCTCGACATCGTCGAGGGCGCCAGCCGCGAGGAGACCAGGGACGCTCTCCTCACGATCATGAGCGACCTGCTCACACCCATTTCCAGCAACTAGATCTCGACTTCGCTCGACCACCGAAACCGAAGGCAGTCCCATGGCAACGCTCCTCTACCGTCTCGGCCGTTTCTCGTACCGTCACGCGTGGCGAGTCATCATCGCGTGGGCGGTGCTCCTCATCGTCGCCCTCGGCGCGGGCATTGGACTGGGCGGCAAGACGGCGGACTCGTTCGCGATTCCCGGCACCGAATCCCAGGCTGCTCTCGACCGCCTCGAGGCGGTCTTCCCCTCCGTGGCGGGCGCGAGCGCCAACGCGGTCGTCGTCGCCCCCACGGGGGAATCGATCGAGGACCAGAAGGCCACCGTCGCGAAGATGGTGCAGGCCATGAACGCCATAGATGGTGTTGACAGCGTCATGGGTCCGTTCGGCCCCTATGCGGGCAACGCCGTGAGCGATGACGAGTCGATGGCGATCATCCGCGTGCAGCTCAAGGGTGTGTCCACCGACGTCACCGACGAGACGCTCGAGCAGCTCACCGCGACGGCCGACATCGGGCGGGATGCCGGACTCGAGGTCGAATTCGGCGGCCAGGTCTTCCAGGAGACGAGTGTGGAGATCTCGATCATCGAGGTCTTCGGTGTGGTGTTCGCCGGTGTCGTGCTCTTCATCACGTTCGGCTCACTCCTTGCCGCGGGCATGCCACTGCTGAGCGCGCTCATCGGAGTCGGTGTCGTCATGGGCGCGATCATGACCTACACGGCATTCGCCGATGTCTCGAGCTCTGCCCCTCTTCTCGCGCTCATGATCGGGCTCGCCGTCGGCATCGACTACGCGCTCTTCATCCTGTCTCGGCACCGCACCCAGCTCGCCCGCGGGGAGGAACCCGAGGAGTCGGCGGCAATGGCCGTCGGCACCGCGGGAAGCGCGGTCGTGTTTGCGGGCGTCACGGTCATCATCGCGCTGCTGGGCCTGCTCGTGGTGGGCATCCCGTTCCTCAGCGTCATGGGTGTCGGCGCGGCCGTGGCGGTGCTCATCGCGATCGGAATCGCGACCACACTGCTGCCCGCACTGCTCGGACTCGCTGGTGCGCGGCTCGCGCCCAAGTCGGGGTCGCGCTCGTGGAAGCGGGCGCTGGTCTCGACAGGCTCGACCACCGGTGATCGAGCGGCGTCGAGATCCATGGGAATGCGGTGGGTCACCGGCGTCATGAAGCGTCCGATCCTCGCCACGCTCGGTGTCGTTGCACTGCTCGGCACTCTCGCGATCCCCGCGCTCAGTCTCGACCTCAACCTGCCCGACGGTGGCTCACAGCCCGTCGACTCGACGCAGCGCAAGGCCTACGACCTGATCTCGGAGGGTTTCGGGCCCGGCTACAACGGTCCGCTCGTCATCGCCGTTGACATCACCCAGACCGTCGACATCCTCGATGACCTCGACGGCATCCGCGCTGATCTCGCGGCTCTCGATGACGTCGACTACGTGTCGCAGGGTTTCCCCGATGAGGGTCTCGACACGGCAATCCTTCAGGTCACCCCCTCGAGTGCCCCCGACTCGGTCGAGACGAAGGAGCTAGTTCAAACGATCCGTGACCTAGCTCCTTCGATCGAGCAGAAGTACGACACGCCCATCTTCGTGACGGGCACGACGGCAGTCGGCATCGACATTTCGAACCGACTGACGAACGCTCTTGTGCCCTTTGGTCTCATTGTGGTGGGGCTGTCGATCGTGCTGCTCATGGCGGTGTTCCGCTCGGTGCTCGTTCCGCTCAAGGCCGCGCTCGGATTCCTGCTGTCGATCGTCGCGTCGTTCGGTGTTGTTGTCGCGGTCTTCCAGTGGGGGTGGCTGGCGGATATCGTCGGGGTCGAGAATCCCGGCCCCATCCTGAGCTTCATGCCAATCATCCTCATGGCCGTTCTCTTCGGCCTCGCGATGGACTACGAGGTATTCCTCGTGAGCGGTATGCGCGAGGAGTACGTGAAGACGGGCGACGCGCGGTACGCCGTGAGTCACGGATTCGCGGGCGGCGCGCGCGTCGTGACGGCGGCGGCCCTCATCATGTTCTTCGTCTTCTTCGCCTTCGTGCCGCACGGCGCGGGAATGATCAAGCCCATTGCTCTCGGTCTCGCCGTGGGTATCGCGTTCGACGCATTCCTCGTGCGCATGACGCTCGTTCCCGCGCTCATGACGCTCTTCGGTCGCGCCGCGTGGTGGCTGCCGCGGTGGCTCGCACGCATCCTTCCGAACGTGGACATCGAGGGCGAGCAACTGCGTGACCACAAGTCGGCCGTCGACTGGGCGAGCACCGAGCAGGGCACCATCCTGAGCGCCGAGTACCTCGTCGCCGGTTCGCGCGAGCACGAGGTTGGTCCGCTCAGCGTGAGTGTTCCGCAGGGTGCGATCGTCATGGCGAGCGGCGACCCGATCGACCGCAGGCTCGTCGCGGCGACCCTCTCTGGGCGGCTCGACCCGGTGTCGGGACGAGCGCAGGTGGGCGGGCATCCGCTTCCCTCTGAGTCGTCGCGGGTGCGATCAATCGTCGCGCTCGCCGACGTCGGCGGCGTGCAGCGCAGCGAGACGAGCGTCACTATCGGCGAGCTGCTCACCGAGCGCATCGAGATGACCCAGCCGTGGTACCGCTTCCTGACGACGAGGCGAACCGCACAGCGCTGGCTCGACCGGGTGGGCATGGTGCTCGCGGATGTTGCGGGCCGCCCGACCACGACGGTGCGGTTGACCTCGACTCTCGTAGAGCTTCCGCAGCTCGAACGTGCTGTCGCCCTCGCGACTGTCGCCCTCGCGGAGCGAACCCCCATCGTGATGCTTGACCAGCTCGACGCCTTCGCGTCCTCGGATGACGAGGCCGCCTTCATCGCCGCGATTTCGCGGCTCGCGCCAGCGACGACGACTCTCGTGGTGGGCACGCCGCTCCCGGCCCGCGCAACCGCACTCGTCACCGAGCGCGAGCTCATCGACGTCGATCTCTACTCGCTCACGGAAGGACTCGTGCGATGACCCCGAAGAAGAAGTGGCTGCGCTGGATCGGACTCGCGGCAGTCGTGCTCGTGCCGCTCGCGTTCGCCGGTCTCTTCGTCGGCGCGGTCGGTCAGGGCGACTCGGCGCTCGACCGCATTCCCGTCGCGATCGTCAATGACGACTCACTGCAGGTCATCGACAATCCCGATGGCACGCAGACGAATGTGTTCGCGGGTCGTCAGCTCGTGACCGAACTCACGGGTTCCGATGGTTTCAACTGGACGATCACGAACTCGACGGACGCCGCTGCGAAGCTCGCGTCCGGCGAGGTATACGCCGTGCTGACGGTTCCGAAGGACTTCTCGACGTCGATCCTCTCGTTGCAGACGATTGACCCGAAGAAGGCGGACATCACGATCCAGACCGACGACGCGCACTCGTACCTCACCGGCTCGGTCGCGCAGGTCGTCGGGCAGACGATGACGGACACCTTCGGCAAGGCGATCACCGCGCAGTACATTGGCGGCATCTACGCGAGCCTCGGCGATCTGGGCGCGTCCCTCACGGCGGCCGCAGACGGCGCGACGGAGCTGCAGAACGGTGCGACCGCGCTCAGCTCGGGCCTCAGCCAGTACACGAGCGGCGTCTCCGACCTCGAGTCGGGACTGTGGACGATCAGCAACAACACCGCGGGTCTCGGTGGCCTGTCGTCCGGCATCGCGCAGTACGCGGGCGGCATTTCGCAGCTCTCGGCCGGAATCGCGGCGACGACGGCCCAGCTGCAGACGGATCCCACCAACGCTGCGCTGCTCGGTCAGCTGCAGTATCTCGCCGACCAGCTCGCCGCAGTGGCGGGCAACGGTTCCGCTCTCGCGAGCGGCGCGGCGGGTCTGCCGGCCCTGCATGACGGCATCACGCAGGCCGCATCGGGCGCGTCGCAGTTGAGTGACAATGGCCCCGCGCTCGTGTCCGGCGCCGACCAGCTCGCCTCGGGTGCGGGTCAGCTCGCCACGGGACTCGCGGATGGTGCATCCCAGGTTCCCTCGGCAGACGCCGATGCCGCAGCCGACTCGGCCGCCGTGGTCGCCGACCCCGTGGGCCTCACGGTGTCCACGGACAACCCGGTGAGCGAAGTCGGACAGGTCGTCGCAACATTCTTCGTTCCGCTCGGCCTGTGGATCGGCGCCCTCGCGGTCTTCCTCGTCATGCGTCCCGTCACGCGTCGCGCTCTCACCTCGACCGCGCGCAACAGTCGCCTCGTCGCCGCCGCTGTCGGTCGCGCGTTCCTCGTCACGGGAGCCCAGGCGGTTCTGCTCGTGGGTCTGCTGCACGGCGCGCTCGGCGTGGGCTGGAACCTCCTGCCCGCGACGCTTGGATTCTCGCTGCTCATGGCACTCGCCTTCACCGCGTTCCACTACCTGCTCACGATCGGCCTGGGTCGCGCGGGGCTCGTCGTGTCGCTCTTCGTGCTCGCCGTGCAGGTGACCTCGACGGGCGGCGTCTACCCGATCGAGCTGCTCTCGTCGCCGTTCCAACTCGTGAGCCCGTTCCTGCCGCTGACCTACGCGGTCGACGGTATGCAGGGGATCCTTGCGGGCGGCAATCCGGGGGGCGTGGTCGCCGCGGCGCTCACGCTGCTGGCGTTCGGTGTCGGCAGCGTGCTCATCTCGCTCCTCGCGATCCGGCGCACGCGTCGAGCCAGCGCACTGGGGCTCGTTCCCGTGGCCGTCTGAAGGGCGTAGCGCCCACTCTCATGCGCGGGTGCCGCGTCCGCTAACGCGAGCCATCGGGCCGATGTCCGCTGCGTATTGACATCGAGTAGGTAGCCAAATACATTTGTGTAATCGATTTCTCACACCACGATGGAGTGCAGTCATGAGGAGCACGAAGGCCTTGGCGTCGTGACGCCGTCCCACCTCGGTGGTCACGAGATCGACCTCGATCACGACCTGGACATCGTTCTGCGCGACGGCGTCGTCACCCGCGCCGACCTGTGGATTTCGCGATCCCGTGAGCGAGTGCCGACGATCCTCGTGCGTACTCCCTACGGCAAAGAGACGCACTTTCACATGTCACCGGTCGACCCTCGAACCGCCATCGCGCGTGGGTACGCCATGGTCATTCAGGATGTCCGCGGTCGGGGGACATCGTTAGGACACTTCGTTCCTTTCGACCAGGAGCGAGCAGACGGCCAAGACACGATCGCATGGATTGCAGAGCAACCGTGGTCGGATGGACGCGTCGTCATGACCGGGCCGTCTTACGTCGGGACGACGCAGTGGCTCGCGGCATCGACCCATCCCCCCGCCCTCAAGGCGATCGCGCCGCTCAACTCGACACCGCTCCTCGGGGAAGGGTTCATCCACACCAACTCAGTTCGTGAGAACGGATTCATCACCGCATGGGTCTGTTCGTCCTTAGGGCCTACAGCTCTCCAACGACCCGATGACATCGACGAGGCTGATGCGGACCCGCGCACGCTCGCCGAATTGGTTCCGCAAGTGAAGAAGTGGTTCGAGAGCCCGTCAGACTCCCCTTACTGGAGCGAACTCGATGTCGATGCGACGGAGATTGACATTCCCGTGCTCACCGTTGGCGGGTGGTACGACATCTTCATTCGTGGCTCCATCGAGGGATTCACGCGCAGAGGTGACCCACGCGACCGCATGGTGATCGGAGCCTGGGGTCATGACAACTACTTCTCTCATCTTGTTGGTCCCCGCAGCCAGGGGGCGTCCGGCAGCGGAGCGGGACTCTCGGAAGTCCTGCTCGACTTCTTCGACGCGGCGCTCGCGGGCGTACCTGCGCCGATGCCGGTCGTGCGCGTGTACGACTCTGCGGCGCGGCGATGGCAAGACTTCGCGCAGTGGCCACCACGTGAGACGAGTAACGTCCGGTGGTCCCTCAACCCGGGCGTCATCACCGTCGACCCCCGCGATCTGCCCCCCTCTGCAGGGGGACGTTGGCTGCGCGTGGGAGAGCCCGGAGGCAACTGGGGGCCAGTCGATCAACGAACGCTCGCTGCTCGCGAAGACGTCACCTCGACTGAGATCACCCTTCGGGAACGCCTGGTGCTGGCTGGCCCCGGCAGTGTGACCATCGACTTCGAAACGGACTCAGACGACGAGCGGCTGTGGACGGTGGTGCTGTGCCAACGCCACCCGGATAGCTCACTCGATGTGCTCACGGAAGGAGTCGCCCGTATCAGTGCAGCTCAGGGCTCTGCGGTCATTCCTCTCGGAGATCTGTTCCTCACCCTGGAGGCGGGTTCCCGATTGGAGCTTCTCATCGGCGGCGGACTATTTCCCCGCTGGGATCCAACCACCGCGGGGGGCGAGCAACGAATTCTCGCGTCGTCCGTTCTCAATCTCACGACTCACCCCAGCATCGACAACACAACCAAGGAGGAAGAATGACACTCACATCACGCCCCCGAATCCGATACGCGCGGGCTGCGCTTGCGGGAGCAGCGCTAGTCGCGTTGCTCGCGGCATGCACGAACGCAGCGGTCGAGGATCCTGGTACCGGGCCCACGGCTGGCGGCGGCGACACCACCGCGCTCGAGCCGTTCGTCTGGGATCAGGACGGGGGAGAGGTTCCCGACCTACCGGCTCGTATCTCGTGGGCCAACACCTCGAATGCGGAGTTCTTCCTCGCTTTCACCGCGGGAATGGAATCGGCGGCAGCAGACCGGGATGTCGAGTTCCTCACCGCAATCGCCGATGACAACCCGGAGAAGAACATTCAGCAGATCGAATCGTTCCTCGCTCGAGGAGTGGGCGCGCTGATGTATCAGCCGCTCGACATGGCGTCGCAGAAGCCCATTCTCGACCAGGCAATCGCCGACGGCATCTTCGTTCCCGGCCTCATCAGCTACCCGTCGACGCTTCAGATCGCTGCCAGTCAGTACGACATCGGCTTTACCCAGGGCAAGGCTGCGGCCGACTGGGCCGTAGAGAACCTCGGCGGCGTTGCCGAAGTGCACTACTTCAACCTCGACACCGTGGGACCTCAGCTTGTACTTCGGCACGACGGCGTGCTGGATGGTCTCGCAACCGGAGGCGACGGGATCACCGTAGTCAGCGATCTCGGCGCGGGAATCACGACAGAAGATGGCTTCGAGATCATGACGACGGTGCTGCAGGCACATCCCGGCATCGACATCGTGCTGGGTGGTGACAGCCCCGTAGTCGGAGCGTACAAGGCCATAGAGCAGTCCGGCATGGACATGTCTCAGATGTACCTTTCCGGTGTCGATGGCGACAAGCAAGCACTCGCGCTGATCAAGGAAGGCGGGGCCTACAAGGCGAGCATCGCATTCCCGTGGCAGCTCATGGGATATGGAATTGGTCAGTTCAGTGCAGATTGGCTCGAGGGCAAAGAGGTGCCCCGAATCATGGTCGCCGCACCGACGCTCGTGAATTCCCCCGAGATCGTCGAAGAGTTCCTCGCTGCCAACTCTGACCCCTCGAGCGTCTTCAAGGACCGCGCGAAGTTTGAGCAGTATCTCCCTCTGCTCGGCCAGGTTAGCTACGCCACGCGCGACACCGTGTGGTCGACCGAGTACGTGCCCGAGTAACGCCCACTCTCACAAAGGAAAGATGACAGATGCTGCCTCAAAACTGGCGGGAACGACGACTAGCCTCGATTCCCCGGAGCCTCGACCCCGGCGAGTCCAGTCGCCGAATAGGACTCGCGGTTTTGGGTGCAGCACTGTTCATCTTCTTCAGCGTGCGTTTCGACAACTTCTTCGCGGTCAGTAACATCCTGACGACCGCGCAGAACATGTCGTCGATCGCAATCGCGTCGGTCGGAATGATGGCGCTGTTGATCAGCGGCAACGTCGACCTATCCATCGGCAGTCAGTTCGCACTGATCTCCGTGACGACAGCGACCGTTGTGCGCGATACGCAGAATGCGCTCGCCGGAGTGCTCACGGCGCTCGTCTTGGGAGCGCTTCTCGGGTTCATCAACGGTGTGTTGGTGAAGGTCCTCAAGATATCGCCCCTCATCGTGACGCTCGGGATGCTCGCGATTTATCGCGGTGCCGCTTTCGTGGTCGCCGGTGGGGTCTCGGTTTACGGTTTCCCGTACAGTTTCACCTCGATCGCGGGTGTTCGGATCGCGGGCGTCCCGATCACCGTGATCCTCGCCGCGGTGATCTTCCTCGCCGGCGGCTGGTTCCTGCTCAGAACCGTGACCGGCATGCGTCTATACGCGATCGGCGGCAACGTGGACTCCGCAAAGATGGTCGGAATTCGCGTCGATCGAACGGTCATCGCCACCTTTACCGCGACGGGCGTGCTCATGGGCGTCGTTGCGCTGCTCTCTACCTCCCGGCTGGGTAGCGGAAGCCCCAACGTCGGCATGCAGTTCGAGCTCGACGTGCTCACAGCAGTGATTCTCGGCGGCGTCATCTTCACTGGCGGCGCTGGTCATCCGATCGGGGTCATCGTCGGAGTGTTCACGATCGGTGTCCTCAACGCGGGTCTGATATTTGCCGGATTCCAGGACTGGTGGCAACAGATCACGAAGGGCGGACTGCTTCTTCTGGCCCTTGCGATCGACCAATTCTTGCCCTGGTGGAGAGCGCGGCGCGACCGCGAAAAGTCAACGAGCACGTCATCGCCCACGAGCACGGATCTTGTGGATCGCGACGCCTTGCGGGGAAGCAAACCTCTTGGCCCCCCCGTTCTCGAGGTGGAGGGCATCACCGTCGCGTATGGGCCGGTGAAGGCTCTCGACAGTGCATCCCTCACCGTGCACGCTGGCGAAGTCGTTTGTCTCATCGGTGACAACGGCGCGGGCAAGTCGACGTTCATCAAGGCGATCTCGGGGGTGACCCGGTTCGACGAGGGAACAATCACGCTGGAGGGTCGCGCCGTCGACTTCCCCAGTCCGGCTGATGCGAGGCGCGCGGGCATCGAGACGGTATTCCAAGACCTCGCACTGTGCCAGAACCTCGGAGTGGCGCACAATCTCGTGCTCGGTGAGGAGCCCGTTCGGCGGGTTCTCGGGGTGATCCCCGTGCGTGACGATCGAGCTGCGATCGTCCAGGCAAAAGCACGCCTCGCCTCGCTTGGCGTGACGATGACGGATTTCCGCAGGCCGGTGCGCTTTCTGTCGGGAGGACAGAGGCAAGCGGTGGCGATCTCCCGCGTCCTGCGCGACGACGTTCGTGTGGTCATCATGGATGAGCCGACCGCCGCGCTCGGGGTGGCGCAGACCGGGCAGGTGCTCAAACTGGTCCGATCGGTCGCTGACGAGGGTCGCGGCGTCATCCTGATCAGCCATGACATCGAAGACATCTTCGCGGTGGCCGATCGAATCGTTGTCTTGCAACTGGGTCATGTCGTGTTCGACGGCCCGATCACGGGCCTCAGCCGACTCGACCTGGTGCAGTTGATGGCCGGGATGTCGCTCCAGCCGGCCGGAAGCTAGACGACGTTGCCGCTCGGAAGCACAACCGTCTGCGGGGGAGTGGATGGCTCTTCGATGCCCGCCATCATGAGCCCGGCCGCAAGGGCGCCCAAGTGGTAGCTGGGGTGATCGAGCACGCGCACCGCGCGCTCCGGGTCGGCGCTCCACGGGAGCGGGTCGAAGCTCGCAAGGGCCACGGCGCTGCGTTCGTCGGAAGATTCAGCCAATCGTCGCAGAACCCCGATCGTCATGACGTTGTTGCCGACGAACACCGCATCGGGACGGGGCGAGAGTCGCAGCAGCTGTTCCATGGCTTCGTACCCTCCCTGCTCGGTGTAGTCACTCTCGATCGCGAGTTCGGGAACGAACGCGCGTCCGTATCCCGCCAGCGCGTCTTGATATCCAGCGAGCCGCTGAACGGCAGTGGATGTTCTGCGCGGGCCGCCGATGTGCGCGACGATCGCGGCTTGCTCGAGCAGTTCCCGGGTGAGCGCTTCGGCCCCTGTGGCGTTGTCCAGCACGACGGTGTCGACGTCCTGCCCTTCGAGCGATCGGTCGATGACGACCATTCGGACTCCGCCATCTCTGGCTTCGGCCATTCCTGTGGAAGTCGTGGAGGCCGGGGCGAGGATGATGCCGGCGGCCTGCTGGTCGACCAGCAGTTCCAAATAGGCGTTCTCTTTATTCGGATCGTCGTCGCTATTGCACAGGACGAGCAGAAATCCTGCCGCCCTCACACCGTCTTCGATTCCCCTGACCACGTCGGTGAAGAACGGATTGGACACATCGGGGATGACCGCGCCGATCACGTTGTTGCGTTGCTGCCGCAGTCCGCTGGCGAGCCTGTTGCGCCGGTACTTCAATGTGGCGAGTGCCATGTTCACCCGGTCGGTGATGTCGGCATCTACTCGACTGTTGCCGTTCAGAACTCGCGATACGGTCGCCGACGACACCCCGGCGAGCGCAGCAACGTCGCTGATCTTCGCTCGAGTAGCCACGTGGCTCCCTTAGGTCGAGTGGTGGCTGGATGACCCCACTGTAGCGCCTCTGAGAAATCGATTGCCAACCTCAGGCCCACCTCACAATGGAACAAGGAATTGTCATGATTTACGACCTCCCCGTACAACCTCCCCGTGCTTTGGCCGCCCCCCGAACCGCCTACCTGGTGGCCAGTGGCGATCTGCGTCAATCGGCCAACCGGGCAGGCTGGCCGACACAAGCTGCCCTTGAGCGGAGCATCGAGGGATCTCTCGCCCAGCTCGGGTGGTCGTTGCAGCGCGCTCATCCCGTCGACCCCGTCAAGGGCCACGGTTTCATCGATAGTCAGCGAATGGGCATCGATGTTTTCAGCACCATTCCCGAGGATGCTCCGCTCATCGTCGCCGAGGCCGTCTGGCAGTACAGCCACCACGTATTGGGTGGGCTCAGGAGCCACCGGGGCCCTGTTCTCACTATCGCCAACTTCGCGCCGGACTGGCCTGGGCTTGTTGGTCTGCTGGGGCTGAATGCCGGCCTGACAAAGATGAACCGACCGTACTCGACCCTCTGGAGCGTCGATTTCACCGACGAGTGGTTCGCGAGCGGCCTGGAAGAGTGGACGCGCACAGGAACCATCACTCACGATGACTCCCACGTGCATCCGAGCTTCGCGCCCCTCGACAGTCCCGAGACCGAACTGGGTACTCGGCTGGCCGAGCAGCTGATGCGAGACAAGGCCATCATCGGTGTGTTCGACGAGGGCTGCATGGGCATGTACAACGCGATAATCGACGACGAGCTGCTCAACCCGCTCGGAATCTATAAGGAACGCCTCTCACAGAGCGCGTTGTACGCAGAGATGTTGACGGTGTCTGATCAGGAGGCGACCGCCGTCGGAGTCTGGCTACGGACCGCCGGAATGACTTTCAGACTCGGCACTGACGAGGCGACCGAACTCACCGAGAGTCAACTTCAGTGGCAGTACAAGATGTACATTGCCGCATTGCGGATCGCTGATGATTTTGGTCTCGATGCCGTGGGCATCCAGTACCAGCAGGGACTCAAGGATCTCGTGCCGGCGAGCGACCTAGCCGAGGGGATGCTGAACTCGACAGAGCGCCCCCCGGTACTCAGTCGCGCAGGCGATCGAGTGCTGCACGAGGGTCTCGCGATGCCCCACTTCAACGAGGCGGACGAAGGGGTCGCCGTGGACGCCCTCGTCACCGACCGGGCGTGGCGGTCTATGGGGCTGATACCCGACAACACGCTGCACGACGTTCGCTGGGGAGAGGAGATCGGCGACGACTTCGTCTGGGTTTTCGAGATCTCGGGCTCGGTGCCTGCCTCCCACCTCGGCGGTTGGGGCAACGCGGAGGGGTGGCGTCAGGGTGCCGTGTTCTTTCCGGCGGGTGGGAGCACAATCAATGGCGTCTCGGTGCCCGGTGAGGTGGTCTGGTCGCGCGTGTATATCGCCGAGGGCTCGCTTCACGTCGATATTGGCAGAGGCAGCGTGGTGGAACTCTCGTACGAAGAAACCGCACGAAGAAAGAATGCGACCAACCCCGAATGGCCTATCGCCCACGTCGTGCTCCACGGTGTCAGCCGCAACCAGTTCATGGCTCGGCACAAGGCGAACCACGTACAGATCGCCTATGCGCCCGATGCCGCGACAGCGGATCGAGCTCTCACGGTGAAGGCTGCGATGTTCGGCGCACTGGGGTTGCACGTGCATCTCATCGGCCACGCTCGGCTGACATAGATGCGCGCCGTACTCGGAGTCGACATCGGCACATCGAGCAGCAAGGGTGTGCTCGTTGATTTCTCAGGGAACATCATCGCCTCGACGACGCGAGAACACGCTGTCGAGCACCCGCATCCTGGGTGGGCCGAGATGGAGATGACGCAGTGGTGGGACGAGTTCTGCTCCATCTCCCGCGAACTCGTGGGCGAACACGAGATCGCGGCTGTCGCCACGAGCGGGATGGGCCCCTGTGTGGGAGTTGCGGACGCCGACGGAGTTCCCCTTCGTCCTGCCATCCTGTACGGCATCGATGGGCGAGCGGTCGAACAGATAGCGAGAATGACAACCGAGCTAGGTGACGCGGCGATCGTGGAGAGGGGCGGGTCCTCGTTGTCGACCCAGGCGGTCGGTCCCAAACTGGCGTGGCTTGCGCACCATGAGCCGCACGTATTCGGTCGCGCCCGAAAGCTGTTCATGCCGGCATCCTGGCTGGTCTACCAGCTCACGGGACGGTATGTGCTCGACCATCACTCGGCCAGTCAGTCCAGCCCCATGTACGACACGATCGCGTGCGAGTGGTTCGAGGACTGGGCACTTCCCCTCGCCGGGAACATCGAGCTGCCCGAACTGGTCTGGTCAGACGAAGTTGTGGGAACCGTGGGGACAGGGGCCTCTCTGGCGACAGGTCTTCCCGAAGGCATCCCCGTCGTAGCGGGAACCATCGATGCGTGGGCCGAGGCGATCAGCGTCGGCGCGCACACGCCCGGCACTCTCATGATCATGTACGGCACGACCATGTTCTTCGTCAACACAACCGAGGACCGTCTGATTGTCGACTCGTTGTGGAGCACCGTTGGCGCGTTCAGCGGGTCGCGCTCGATCGCCGCTGGCATGGCGACGTCCGGGGCGATCACCTCGTGGCTGCGACATCTCCTCGGTGACCCTTCCCACGAGCAGCTCGTCGACTCGGCCGCAGCAAGTCCCGCGGGCTCGAACGGCTTGCTCGCTCTGCCCTACTTCGCGGGCGAAAGGACTCCTATCGCTGACCCTGATGCGCGTGGGATGTTTGCTGGTCTCACGGTGGAGCACGGGGTGGGTGACCTCTATCGCTCGATCCTCGAGGCCACCGCATTCGGCGTGCGGCACAACATCGCCGCGATGTCGGCGGGCGGTGCGGCCCCGCACCGGGTAGTCAGTGTGGGGGGCGGCACCCAATCCACCCTGTGGACCCAGATCGTCTCGGACGTGACTGGGGTACGCCAGGAACTCCCCAGGGTGACGATCGGAGCCAGCTACGGTTCGGCCTTCCTCGCGGCGAGCGCGGTCGAACCAGTGGACATCACGACGTGGAATCCCGTCGCGCGCGTGGTCAAGCCAAACCCAGACCTCTCCGGGGTCTATGGGCTTCTTTACGGCCTGTACCTCGAGTTGTATGAGGCCACGTCCCACATCTCCCACCAACTGGCCGCCATCCAGCGCTCCAGTGCTCGCTTCTAGTAGAGCGGCGTCCGACCTGGGGGAGGCTACGCGGCATTGCGGGAGCGGATGCGGCTCGCGACCGAGGCGGACTCGGCTTCGCGATCGACGTCGACGGCGACGGAATCCGGTCCGGTGCGACGGATGAGGAGCTCCTCCTCGATGTGTCGCCACAGCTCTTCGTGCTCGGCGATCGGGTCGTGCGTGCTCTCGTGACGGGCGGCGGAGGCGTCGGCATCCGCCGTGCTCGCTGATGCGCCGCGTTCGGCGATCGCGCGGGCAACTTCCCAGGCCACCGTCGTCGCGACCGTGTCGGTGAAGACGGCGTCGTCGGCGGTGGGGCGACCGAGGGTGATGCGAAAGCTGCCGCCCGGTCCGAAGAGCTCATTGAGTCGCTCGCGCATGAGCTCGTAGACGGCCTCGGTGCTGGCTGCTTCACTGGATTCGCGCACATCCTCAGTGTGGGGGACTCCACCAGTGGTTGAAGGTCAACACGCCGAAATCAGAGCCACTTGCGCGTCTTGAACACCACGTACAGAGTCACGCTCGAGGCGAGCATGAGGCCGAGGGCGAGCGGGTAGCCGTATTCCCACTGCAGCTCCGGCATGGTGACGAAGTTCATTCCGTAGATCGAGCCGATCAGGCTGGGGGCGAACAGGATGGCTGCCCATCCTGAGATCTTCTTGACCTGCTCGCCCTGTGCAATGCTCGCGCGCGAGAGGGCGCGCATCTCGTCGTTCTGCGACTGCGTCACGAGCGTGGAGTGCACGGTCAGCGCGTTTTGAAGCGTTTCCCGAAACGCGTCTGCCTTGGCCACGACCGTGAGCACGTGGTCATGTACGTCGCGGATGTTGCGACGCAGTTCCAGGTCGACGGCGTACTTGTCGAACCCGTTCTCGAGCGCTTGCAGTATGTCGACGAGCGGGTGGGTGGCGCGCTGAAAGTTCATGGCCTCGGTCGCGAGGTCGTAGATGCGTCGCGAGACGCGAGGATCGCCGTGAAAGAGCTGGTCCTCGATCTCGTCGATGTCGTTCTCGAGTCCCTTGATCACCGGGAGGTACTCGTCGACCACCTCGTCGAGCACGGCGTAGAGCACCGCCTGGGGGCCGAGCACCAGCAGGTCGGGGGTGTTCTGCAGCCTCTTGCGCACCCGACCGAGGTCCGGGGACTCTGCGTGTCGCACCGTGATGGCGAAGTTCGGTCCGACGAACATGTGCACCTCGCCGAACTCGACCTCCTCAGGAGCATCGAGGTAGCGTGCCGGGCGCAGAACGACGAACAGGGTCTCGCCGTAACGCTCGATCTTGGGTCGCTGGTGTCCCGCGAGCGCATCCTCCACCGCGAGGGGGTGTAGGGCAAACTCGTCGGCGACGGCGCGCAGCTCGGGCTCAGTGGGTCGATACATGCCGATCCAGGCGAAGCCACCGTTGTCGCGCAACTCTTCGAAGGTCTGGTCGAGCGTGACGGGGTGGGACTGGCGTACACCATCGCGATAGATGGCATTGTCGACGATGGGCACTCGCCTACACTAGGCCGCATGACTCGACGTCGGATCATCGCGATCGGCTCGATCCTCGCCGCGATCGCCATGGTGGTGGTCGCCCTCGTGTTCAAGCCGTGGCTGCTGTTCGTCGACGTTCGGGTGGATGATGCCATCCCCCCAATCCCCACGGCCGTTCAGACCCCCGCCGCCGCATCCCCGTCGCCCGCTCCCGCCGAACCCGTGGCACTGTCATCCGGTGTGTTCACGAGTCACGAGCACGAGACGTCGGGAACCGCGACGATCATCGAAAACCCGGACGGCACGGTCGTGCTCGCGCTCACCGACCTGGCGACTTCGTCGGGTCCGGACGTGCACGTGTGGCTGAGCGCAACCGACGTCGTGGAGGGAGTGGACGGCTGGTTCACCGCCGGCGGTGCGCCGTACCTCGACCTCGGTCCGATCAAGGGCAATCTCGGCAACCAGGTCTACGAGATTCCGGCAGGCACCGACCTTTCGGCCTACCGCAGCGTCGACCTCTGGTGTGTGCAGTTCGCCGTGTCCTTCGGTGCTGCACAGCTCGGCTGACGCAATCAACCCCCGGAGACCGGCGATACCGGGCTGATACCGTGGACGACGATGCCTCTTCCCGCGCAGTCCTACGACTTCATCGTCGTCTCCAACCGTCTCCCGGTCGATCGTGTGATCGGCCAGGACGGCTCAGCGAGCTGGTCACGGTCCCCGGGCGGGCTCGTCACGGCGCTCGAACCTGTCATGCGCGAGGCCGACGGTGCCTGGGTGGGATGGGGCGGCCAGGCCGACCTCGACTTCGAGCCGTTCGAGAGCGACGGCATCCACATCGTTCATGTCGCGCTGAGCGCGGCCGATGTCGAGAACTACTACGAGGGCTTCAGCAACGACACCCTGTGGCCGCTTTACCACGACGTCATCGCCCCGCCCGGCTTCCATCGCGTCTGGTGGGACAGCTATGTCGAGGTCAATCAGCGCTTCGCGGATGCTGCGGTCGCCGTCGCGGCTGAGAACGCGACGGTCTGGGTGCAGGACTACCAGCTGCAATTGGTGCCGCGGATGCTGCGGGAGTCGCGTCCGGATCTCACGATCGGCTTCTTCAACCACATCCCGTTCCCGCCGTATGGCATCTACTCCCAGTTGCCGTGGCGCCGGCAGGTGATCGAGGGTCTTCTCGGAGCGGATGTCATCGGGTTCCAACGCGTGCAAGATGCCTCCAACTTCTCGCGCGCCGTGCGCCGCATCACGGGTTACGCGACGAAGACCCCCGCGATCGAGGTCGCCCCGCCGGGCCAGCCGACCCGTCGTGTGGTGGCGCGCTCGTTCCCCATTTCGATCGACGCGAAGAGCTTCGAGGATCTCGCGCGCGAGCCGCGCATCCAGGAGCGGGCGAAAGAGATCCGCGAGGGGCTCGGCAATCCGCGCACGATCATGCTGGGAGTCGATCGCCTCGACTACACGAAGGGCATCGGGCACCGCCTCAAGGCCTTCGGCGAGCTGCTCGCCGAGGGGCGCCTCAGTGTTGAGGATGTCACGCTCGTGCAGGTCGCGAGCCCCAGCCGCGAGCGAGTCGCCGCGTATATGCAGTTGCGTGACGAGATCGAGCTGACTGTCGGACGAATCAACGGCGACTTCGGCACCATGAGCCACCAGGCGATCAGCTACCACCACCACGGCTACCCGCGCGACGAGATGGTCGCCCTCTACCTCGCGGCGGACGTGTTGCTCGTCACGGCCCTGCGCGACGGCATGAACCTCGTCGCCAAGGAATACATCGCGAGCCGCTTCGACGAGGATGGAGTGCTCGTGCTCAGCGAGTTCACGGGCGCCTCGGACGAACTCAAGCGGGCATTGCTCGTTAACCCGCACGACATCGACGGCTTGAAGGATACGATCGTGCAGGCCATCGAGATGCCCGAGCGGGATCGGTCTCAGCGCATGCGGGCCCTGCGCAAACGCGTGCTCGAGAACGACGTGGCCCGCTGGTCGAGCAACTTCCTGCAGACCCTCGAGCAGGCCCGCGCGGCCCGATTCGATCGCATCTCGCCCATCGAACTGCCCGATGAACTCGAGTGGACCGTCGACAGGCGGTGGAGCAACTAACCCATGGTCGACGTGGATACACCCCCGAAGTTCTCCCGCTTGCCCGAGCCGCTCGTGGGTGCCCTGCGCGAGCTCGCGCGCACGAAGCGACTGCTCGTCGCGCTCGACTTTGACGGCACCCTGGCACCGGAGGTCGACGACCCCGAGAAGGCGCGTGCCCTCCCCGAGGCACGCACGGCTGTGCTCCGCCTGCTCGGGATGCCCAACACTCGCGTCGCGCTTGTCTCCGGTCGCGCACTCAAGTCCCTCGAGGCGGTCGCCGACCTCCCCGACTCGACGCTGCTCGTGGGCTCGCACGGCATCGAGATCCGCCTGGATTCGCCCGATATTCAGCTCACGCTCGACACCGCCGAGATCCGGCAGGTCGATGTGCTCTCCACGGTGCTGGGCGAAGTGGCGGATGCCGTCGACCAGGTCTGGCTCGAGCCAAAGCCCGCGGGGTTCGCGTTGCACACGCGCCTCGCGACCGATCACAACAGTCGCGTCGCGCACCTCGTGGCTCGCAGCGAGGCGACGGCGGAGGTGCAGGAGCTCACCATCCGTGAGGGCAAGAATGTGCTCGAATTCTCGGTTCGCTCGACGACGAAGGGTGAGGCGGTCGAGCATCTTCGGCGGTACACCCAGGCGGATGCCGTGTTCTATGCGGGCGACGACGTGACGGATGAGGATGCCTTTGCCGCGCTCAGCCCGGACGACCTGGGGCTTAAGAGTGGCGACGGTCCGACGCTCGCGAACTTCCGCGTGCCCGGGCCCACTCAGGTCGCGCGCGCTCTCGCGCTGCTCGCGGATCTCCGCGAGGGCGATGTGCACGAGCAGTAAGTACCGACACAGCGCGCGCAGCACGCACTATAAAATAGGTATGCGGCCTCGGGGATGATCCCGGGTGCTCCCCAGCGACGTGCACCTGCCGCCCCGAACGCCCTGGGAGGACCGATGCTCGCGTTCCTTGTGGTGTTCGCCGGCGTGGCCATTGTCATGCCCCTCCTCGTGCGTTGGTGGGGCCGGTCCGCTTTCTTCGTCGCCGCCGCAGTGCCCGCGGCCGCATTCGTCCACACGGTGCTGATGGCGCCGCGCGTCATCGACGGCGGATCGGTCGTCGAGTCCGTGCCGTGGATCCCGCAGCTCGACTTCTCCCTGACGATGCGGCTCGACACGCTTTCTTGGGCGCTCGCGCTCGTCGTCACCGGCGTTGGTGCCCTCGTGCTCGTCTACTGCACGCGATACTTCCGCAGCGACGAGCAGTCCCTCGGGCGGTTCGCGGGGGTGCTGCTTGCCTTCGCCGGCGCGATGTACGGACTCGTCCTCGCCGACGACGTGTACTTGCTCTTCGTGCTGTGGGAGGCGACGAGTGTGCTCTCCTACCTGCTCATCGGGCACTCCACTCAGCGCAAAACCAGTCGCGGGGCTGCCCTCCAAGCCCTCCTCGTGACGACGCTCGGTGGTCTGTCGATGCTCGTCGGCCTTGTCATCCTCGCGGTGACGACCGGCACCACGAGTCTGGCGGCGATCATCGCCCTCGCCCCACGCGGCGATCTCATCACGGTCGCGATCATGCTCGTGCTCGTGGGCGCGATCACCAAGTCGGCGATCTTCCCGTTCCACTTCTGGCTTCCTGCGGCGATGGCGGCACCGACTCCCGTGAGCGCGTACCTCCACGCGGCCGCGATGGTCAAAGCGGGAATCTACCTCGTGGCTCGCCTCGCCCCGGGGTTCAGCGACATCCCGGGGTGGCGCGAGGTGCTCATCCTCCTTGGAGTTGTCACGATGCTGCTGGGCGGATGGACCGCGCTCAAGCAACACGACCTCAAACTTGTTCTCGCGTACGGCACGGTAAGCCAGTTGGGCCTTCTGATTCTTGTGGTCGGATTCGGCACGCCCACTGCAGCCCTTGCGGGACTCGCGCTGCTGCTCGCCCACGCGATGTACAAAGCCTCGCTGTTCCTCGTCGTCGGCATCATCGACCACCGCACCGGAACGCGCGACCTGCGCAAGCTCTCCGGGCTGGGGGGCAAGTCTCCTGCCCTCGCGATCTTCACCGCCCTCGCCCTCGCCTCGATGATCGGTCTGCCGCCCACCCTCGGTTTCGTCGCCAAGGAGGGCGTCTTCACCGCGCTCATCGAGGATGCACTGCTCGGGGGGCCGCTTGCCTGGTTCGCCCTCATCGGGGTCGCTGCGGGCACGGTGCTCACCGCCGCGTACAGCGCGCGGTTCTTCTGGGGGGCCTTCGCTCGCAAGCCCGACGTGGACCCGGTCGCCGACGCCACTGGACACCCCGACTTCCTCATCTCGCCCGCCATCCTCGCGGTCGCGGGAGTGGGGCTGGGCGTTGCGGCACCTCGTGTCGACGGTTGGCTCACCGGATACCCGGCGACCTTCGCCGAGGGGACGGGGGAGACCTACCACCTCGCGCTCTGGCACGGCTTCGAGCCGGCGCTCGGCATCTCTGTCCTCACGATCGCGCTCGGTGCTGTCCTGTTCATCGCGCGCTCTGCCGTGAGTAGAGTCCAGGCGAGGCTCGGCACCGGGTGGTCGGCGGCGAACGTCTACGGAGCGACGATGCGCACGATCGATCGCACCGCGGCGCGCACGACGAGTCTCACGCAGCGCGGTTCCCTCCCGTTCTACCTCGGTGTCATCCTGCTCATGTTCACCGTCGCGATCACCGCGGGTCTCGTGCTCAACCGCACCTGGCCGACGGAGTTTCGGGCATGGGACTATCCCGCGCAGCTTGCTATCGGTGCCATCATGATCGTCGCCGGTGTCGCCGCGGTGCGAGCTACCAAGCGCTTCCAGGCGGTCGTCCTCGTGGGTGTCACCGGATTCGGGATGGCCGCGCTCTTCGCACTGCAGGGCGCCCCCGACCTCGCGCTCACGCAAATCCTTGTCGAGGTGGTGACCCTGGTCGCATTCGTGCTCGTGCTTCGGCGGTTGCCCGCCAAGCTCGGCACCCATCACGGCAGCGGCCGCCGGGCCTTGCGCGCGGTGCTCGGCATCGCCTTCGGCGTTCTCATGGCGGTCGTCGCGGTCGTCGCTCTCGGTGCCCGCACCGACCTGCCCATCTCCCTCGAGTGGGCCGAGCTTGCCTACGAGCAGGCCCACGGGCGCAACATCGTCAACGTGGCACTCGTCGACCTACGCGGCTGGGACACCATGGGTGAGCTGGCTGTCATCATCGCTGCAGCGACGGGAGTCGCGAGCCTCATCTTCATCCGGGGTCGCAGCGACAATCTGCCGCGAATCACGATGAAGGATGCCCGGCAGAAGGGCCGCGCGCGACTGCTGCGGCCCGTAGACACCGAGTCGAGCGACCGCGGTTCGTGGCTGCTCGCGGGTCGCACGCTCGCGGCGCGCAACCGCTCGATCCTGCTCGAGGTCGTCGTTCGACTCATCTTCCACTCGGTCATTGTCGTCTCGATCTACCTGCTGCTCGTGGGTCACAACGCGCCCGGCGGCGGATTCGCCGGGGGACTCGTCGCGGGCATGGCGCTCGTCGCGCGGTACCTCGCGGGCGGACGCTACGAACTCGGAGCCGCGGCCCCCTTCGACGCCGGGAAGATCCTCGGTACGGGTCTTGTGCTCGCCGTCGGAACGGCCCTCGTGCCACTCTTCTTCGGAGCCGACGCCCTCACGTCGACGTGGTTCGAGTGGGACCTCGGCATCTTCGGTGAGCTCGAGTTCGTCACATCCACGATCTTCGACATCGGTGTCTACCTCGTCGTCATCGGCCTCGTGCTCGACGTGCTGCGCAGCCTCGGTGCCGAAGTCGATCGCGAACAGGAAGAGGAGCAGGGAACAGAGGTGAAGGCCTCGTGAGCGTCTCCCTCGTTCTCCTCGTCGTGATGGCCGTGCTCTACGCGTGCGGCGTCTACCTGCTGCTCGAGCGCAGCATGACGCGCGTGCTGCTCGGCTTCCTGCTCGTCGGCAACGCCACGAACCTGCTCATCATCATCATGGCGGGCAAGGCGGGGGTAGCACCGATCGTCACGGACGGCGTCACTGCGCAGGAGATGACGGATCCGCTTCCCGAGGCCCTCATCCTCACCGCGATCGTCATCACCTTCGGGGTGTCGGCGTTCCTCATGGCGCTCATCTACCGCTCCTGGCGCCTCGCGCGAGAAGACGTGCTGCACGACGACGCCGACGACATCGCGATGCGCGAAGGCTCGATCATCCCGGCGGGCGAGGGGTCGGATGACCCTGCTTCCGGCCCCGATGAGCCCGACACCGAATTCCCCGAAGGGAGTGAGACCCGATGAATGCACTCGTTCCGCTCGTCGTGCTCATCCCCCTCGTGGGGGCGGCGTCGGCCCTCATCCTCAGTCGCAGTCCGCGCGCCCAGCGCATCGTCGCGATCATCGCGCTCCTAGCGGTTCTCGTGCTCGGATCGGTCATGCTATGGATTGTCGACACGATGGGCCCGCTCGTCATGGAGGTCGGCGGCTGGGCTGCCCCGTTCGGCATCGTGCTCGTCGTCGATCGGCTCGCCGCGCTCATGGTCGTCGTCTCCGCGCTCGTGCTGCTCGCGGTGCTCATCTTCTCGGTCGGGCAGGGTCTCGCTGACGGCGACGACGAGACTCCCGTCTCCATCTACTACCCGACCTACCTCATCCTCGCGACCGGTGTCTTCAACGCTTTCATCGCGGGCGATCTCTTCAACCTCTACGTCGGATTCGAGATCCTGCTCGTCTCGAGCTACGTGTTGCTGACCCTCGGAGGCACCGAGGCGCGCATCCGCGCGGGCACGACCTACATCGTCGTGAGCCTCGTCTCGTCGATGCTCTTCCTCGCCTCGATTGCCATGATCTATGGCGCGGTCGGCACAGTGAACATCGCGCAAATCTCGGTACGGATGGCCGACATCCCCATCGACGTGCAGGTGCTGCTGCACATCATGCTGCTCGTCGCGTTCGGCATCAAGGCGGCCGTCTTCCCGCTCTCCTTCTGGTTGCCCGACTCCTACCCGACGGCCCCCGCGCCCGTCACGGCGGTGTTCGCGGGCCTCCTCACGAAGGTCGGCGTGTACGCGATCATCCGCACGGAGACGATCATCTTCCCGGGCTCCGAACTCAACGTCGCGCTCATGGTCGTCGCGCTCCTGACGATGGTCGTGGGTGTGCTGGGTGCCGTTGCGCAAGCGGACATCAAGAGGTTGTTGTCGTTCACCCTCGTGAGTCACATCGGCTATATGATCCTCGGTGTCTCGCTCGGATCAGCGATCGGTACCGCCGCAGCGATCTACTACATCGTGCACCACATCATCGTGCAGACGACCCTCTTCCTCGGTGCGGGCCTCATCGAACGCCAGGGCGGAAGCACCTCGATCACCAAGCTCGGGGGACTGCTCAAGGCAGCACCCGTCATTGCCCTGCTGTTCTTCGTGCCTGCGCTCAATCTCGGTGGCATCCCGCCGTTCTCGGGCTTCATCGGCAAGCTCGCGCTCTTCGAGGCGACCGCGGAGCTCGGCACGCCGCTGGCCTGGATCCTCATCGGCGCGGGTGCCCTCGTCTCGCTCCTCACGCTCTACGCGCTCATGCGCGTCTGGAACCTCGCGTTCTGGCGGCCCGCGGCAGACGTCGAGGGCTACGAGTCCGATCTGCTGCAGAATGTCACAGAGGCACCCGGACGCCCGGGGGAGGTCGCCGAGAAGCGCCGCACCCCCGCGCTCATGGTCGCCGCGACCGCGGGAATGGTCGTCGCGAGTGTCGCCCTCACGGTGTTCGCGGGCCCGCTCTTTGGACTGAGCACGCGGGCGGGAGAAGCGCTCGAGGGACCGGGTCGCTACGTCGTCACCGTCTTCCCCCAGGGGGTGACCGGAGATGAGTGATCGCCCCGAGCGCAGCGTCGTGCGCTGGCGACTGTGGCAGCAGTTGCCGCTGCTCGTCACACTCGTGGTCTTGTGGATGCTGCTCTGGGGCACGATCAGTTGGTTGAGCTTCGCGAGCGGCGCGGTCATCGCCGTGCTCGTCACCCGCACCTTCTACCTGCCCCCCGTTGAACTCTCGGGTCGCATCAACCCGCTGTGGGGCATCGTGTTCCTCGGCAGGTTTGCCTTCGACCTCGTCATCGGCTCGTTCTCGGTTGCCTTCCAGGCGTTTCGTCCGCGGGGCTTGCGCAGCAACGCGGTCGTCGCCGTTCAGCTCGTGACCCGCTCGGACTTCATCCTTACGCTCACGGCCCTCGCGATCTCGCTCATCCCGGGCTCTCTCGTGGTCGAGGTCGATCGCGGTCGGTCGATGCTCTACCTCCACTCCATCAACATCCAGTCGGATGCCGAACTCGAGAAGCTCCGCGAGAAGGTGCTCTCCGTCGAACGTGGCATCGTCCGCGCCCTCGGCTCCACAGAAGACGTGAGGAGGGCCTGCTCATGAGCGAGCCGTTCGAGAACGCGCTGTTCATCGCCATCGGGGTGCTCTTCACCGCCGCCGCCCTCATGGCGCTGTACCGCATAGTGCGCGGACCATCCATCCTCGATCGCATGATCGCGAGCGATGTGCTGTTGACGACCCTCATCCTCGTGGTCGGGGCCGAGATGGTCTACAACGGCCACACCCGCAGCATCCCGTTCATGCTCGTGCTCGCCGCGATTGCGATTTTCGCGACGGTCGCCGTCGCGCGCTATGTCTCCAAGCAAGACCGCAACGCCGACGACGCGCCCGTCGAACCGGGGGAGGGGGGACAGCCGTGAGCCTCGACAACGTACTCGATCTGATCGCCGCCCTGTGCCTGCTGCTCGGAGCCTTCCTTTCGGTGGCCGCGGGTGTGGGTCTCATGCGATTCCCGGATGCCCTGAGCCGCCTGCACGCCGCGACGAAGCCGCAGATCCTGGGCCTCGTTTTCGTGCTTGCGGGCGTAGCTCTGGAGTCGCGCAGCTGGTCGACCCTGCTCGTGCTCGCGCCCATCCTGGTGTTCCAGATGCTCACCGCGCCCATCTCGGCGCACATGGTGGGGCGCGCGGGGTACCGCACGGGCAACTTCCGCCGCGAGATCATGTACGTCGACGAGCTCGAGCCCGACGTGGAGCGCGCGACCAACGAGCCCGGCTGAGTCACCCTCGGGCAGGTTGTACCCTCATTACATGCCCCAGCGTGATCCCGCCCAGACGCCTGACATCAAGCCGCGTTCTCGTACCGTCACCGACGGCATCGAGGCGACGACTTCCCGCGGAATGCTTCGCGCGGTCGGAATGGGCGACGCCGACTGGGACAAGCCGCAGATCGGTATCGCGAGCTCGTGGAACGAGATCACGCCGTGCAACCTCTCCCTCGACCGCCTCGCGCAGGCGGCCAAGGAGGGAGTGCACTCGGGCGGTGGCTACCCGCTGCAGTTCGGCACCGTCTCCGTCTCCGACGGCATCTCGATGGGGCACGAGGGCATGCACTTCTCCCTCGTCTCGCGTGAGGTCATCGCGGACTCCGTTGAGGTCGTCATGCAGGCCGAGCGCCTTGACGGCTCGGTGCTGCTCGCGGGCTGCGACAAGTCGATCCCGGGCATGCTCATGGCGGCCGCGCGCCTCGACCTCGCCTCTGTCTTCCTCTACGCCGGTTCGATCGCGCCCGGGTGGGTCAAGCTGAGCGATGGCACCGAGAAGGACATCACGATCATCGACTCGTTCGAGGCCGTCGGTGCCGTCAAGGCGGGCAAGATGAGTCTCGAAGACGCTAAGCGCATCGAGTGCGCTTTCGCTCCCGGCGAGGGTGCGTGCGGCGGTATGTACACCGCCAACACCATGGCGAGCGTCGCCGAGGCGCTGGGTCTCTCGCTCCCCGGATCCGCCTCACCGGCCGCGGCCGACCGTCGCCGCGACTATTACGCGCACCGGTCGGGGGAGGCCGTCGTCGGCATGCTCGAACGCGGTCACACCGTGCGGGACATCCTCACCAAGGAGGCGTTCGAGAACGCCATCGCCGTGGGCATGGCACTCGGAGGATCGACCAACATCGTTCTGCACCTGCTCGCGATCGCGCACGAGGCCGAGGTCGAGCTCACCCTCGACGATTTCAACCGCATCGGCTCGAAGGTTCCCCACATCGGAGACCTCAAGCCGTTCGGCAAGTACGTCATGAACGACGTCGACCGTCGCGGCGGCATCCCCGTGCTCATGAAGGCTCTGCTGGATGCCGGACTCCTGCACGGCGATGTGCTCACGGTCACCGGCAAGACCGTGGCCGAGAACCTGGCCGAGCTGAACCCCGAGCCGCTCGACGGAACCGTTCTCCGCAGCCTTGACAACCCCATTCATGCGACAGGAGGGCTCACCATCCTCCACGGCTCATTCGCGCCCGAGGGAGCCGTCGTCAAGACCGCCGGCTTCGACGCCGAGGTCTTCGAGGGGCCGGCACGCGTTTTCGAGCGCGAGCGCGGGGCGCTCGACGCGCTCACTGAGGGAAGCATCAAGCCCGGCGAAGTCGTCGTCATTCGCTACGAGGGACCCAAGGGAGGTCCCGGTATGCGCGAGATGCTCGCCATCACGGCGGCGATCAAGGGCGCTGGACTCGGCAAAGATGTATTACTCTTGACGGACGGCAGATTCTCAGGCGGCACAACCGGCCTGTGCATCGGCCACATAGCTCCCGAAGCGGTGGACGCAGGTCCCATTGCCTTCGTGCGCGATGGTGATCTTATACGGGTCGATATCGCAGCTCGCTCGCTCGACCTACTTGTCGATCCGGCAGAGCTGGAAGCTCGCCGCAACGGCTGGGCTCCCCTTCCTCCGCGCTATACCCGTGGCGTCCTCGCGAAATACTCCAAGCTCGTGCACTCCGCTGCGGAGGGCGCGGTCACCGGGTAATTCGCCCGATCTCGACTCCGCTCGATCACCGGAACGACCTAAGGAACCACCACATGTCTACGGACACCGCACCGCGTCCGCCGAAAGCGGCGACGCCAGAAATCCTCACGGGGTCGGGCGCAATCCTGCGCTCGCTCGAACACCTGGGCATCACCGACGTCTTCGGGCTCCCTGGCGGGGCCATCATGCCGTTCTACGACGAACTCATGTCGTCGACCGCGATCCGCCACATCCTGGTGCGCCACGAGCAGGGTGCCGGGCACGCGGCAGAGGGCTATGCATCATCCACCGGCAAGATCGGGGTTGCGATCGCGACGAGCGGTCCGGGAGCCACCAACCTCGTTACCGCGATTGCCGACGCGCACATGGACTCGGTGCCGCTGCTCGCGATCACCGGTCAGGTGTTCTCCACCTCGATGGGAACAGACGCGTTCCAAGAGGTCGACATCGTGGGAATCACGATGCCGATCACGAAGCACTCGTTCCTCGTGACGCGTCCCGAAGACGTACCGGCGACGATCGCCGCGGCGTACCATATCGCCACGACGGGTCGCCCCGGCCCCGTGCTCGTCGACGTCACGAAGGATGCCCAGCAGAAGTCGGCTCCCTTCATCTGGCCGCCCAAAGTCGACCTCCCCGGCTACCGTCCGGTGATCAAGGCCCACGGCAAGCAGGTGCAGGCGGCGGCCCAGTTGCTCGTGGAGGCCGAGCGGCCCGTGTTCTACGTGGGCGGCGGCGTCGTGCGCGCCGAGGCCTCCGAGGTGCTGCTCGAGCTCGCGACGAAGGTCGGCGCTCCTGTCGTCACGACCCTCATGGCGCGTGGCGCGTTCCCCGACTCCAACGAGCTCAACCTCGGGATGCCAGGAATGCACGGCTCCGTGCCCGCCGTGCTCGCCCTGCAGGAGTCGGACCTCATCATCTCCCTCGGCGCTCGCTTCGACGACCGCGTCACGGGCAAGCCGAGCGAGTTCGCACCGCACGCGAAGATCGTGCACGTCGACATCGACCCCGCCGAGATCGGCAAGATCCGCGCGGCGGACGTGCCGATCGTGGGTGACGCGAAGGATGTCATCGTCGACCTGACGGCGGCCTTCGTGGATGCATCCCCAGAAACCAAGCCCGACCCTTCGACGGGCTCAGGGCAGCGCTACAGCGCGTGGTGGAAGCGCCTCAACACGCTCAGGGAGCAGTACCCCCTCGGCTACACCATGCCCGACGACGGACTGCTCTCGCCGCAGGCGATCATCCAGCGCATCGGTGAGCTCTCCGGCCCCGAGGCGGTGTACGCCGCGGGCGTCGGTCAGCACCAGATGTGGGCGGCGCAGTTCATCAAGTACGAGCGCCCGCACGCCTGGCTCAACTCGGGTGGCGCCGGCACGATGGGCTACGGTGTTCCCGCTGCCATGGGTGCCAAGGTCGCGAACCCCGACCGCGTCGTGTGGGCCATCGACGGCGACGGCTGCTTCCAGATGACCAACCAGGAACTCGCGACCTGCGCAATCAACGACATCCCCATCAAGGTCGCCGTCATCAACAACTCCTCGCTCGGCATGGTGCGCCAGTGGCAGACCCTTTTCTACGAGGGTCGGCACTCGTTCACCGACCTCGAGACGGGCGACGGCACCCGCATGATCCCCGACTTCGTCAAGCTCGGTGAGGCCTACGGATGCCTCGCCATCCGTGTCACGAAGCCCGAAGAGATCGACCCGGCCATCAAGCTCGCCCTCGAGACCAACGACCGGCCCGTCGTCATCGACTTCATCGTCAGCCGCGACGCGATGGTGTGGCCGATGGTTCCGCAGGGGGTCGGCAACTCGAGCGTGCAGTACGCCCGCGATCACGCCCCCGAGTGGGAAGAGGAGTAGGAATATGAGCCACGTTCTGTCGCTCCTCGTCGAGGACAAGCCCGGTCTGCTCACGCGAGTCGCGGGCCTCTTCGCTCGCCGCGGATTCAACATCGAGTCGCTCGCCGTCGGCAAGAGCGAGATCGAGGGACTCTCGCGCATCACCGTCGTCGTCGACGTCGACGAGCTACCGCTCGAGCAGGTCACCAAGCAGCTCAACAAGCTCGTCAACGTCATCAAGATCGTCGAGCTCGACCCTGAGCAGGCGGTTACTCGCGAGCACCTGCTCATCAAGGTGAGGGTCGACAACACGACCCGCTCGCAAGTGCTCGAGGCGGTCACCCTGTTCAGGGCAAGGGTCGTGGATGTGGCGACCGACGCCCTCGTCATCGAGACGACTGGCGACAGCGGCAAGATCCAGGCGCTGCTGCGGGTGCTCGAACCGTACGGCATCAAAGAGATCGCGCAGAGCGGGGTGCTCGCCATCGGCCGTGGGTCGAAGAGCATCACCGAACGAGTTTTCAAGAATTGATACCCCGGCCGCAGGCCGCGGCATCAAGGTTGAGTAGCGCGAAGCGCATATCGAAACCCACGAACCGAAAAACCGATCACGAAAAGGAAGCAAACCCATGACCGATGTCTTTCACGATGAAGACGCCGACATCTCGATCGTCCAGGGCAAGAAGGTCGCCGTCATCGGCTACGGCTCGCAGGGCCACGCACACGCGCTGAACCTCCGTGACTCGGGTGTCGAGGTCAAGATCGGCCTCAAGCCCGACTCGAAGAGCGTGCAGAAGGCCACCGAGGCCGGCTTCGAGGTGCTCTCGGCCGCCGAGGCCGCCAAGTGGGCCGACATCGTCGTGATCCTCGCCCCCGACCAGCACCAGCGTGGTCTCTTCGCCGCCGACATCAAGGACAACCTCGAGGCCGGCAACGCGATCCTGTTCGGCCACGGCTTCAACATCCGCTTCGGCTACATCAAAGCCCCCGAGGGTGTCGACGTCATCATGGTCGCCCCCAAGGGACCCGGCCACACCGTGCGCCGCGAGTACGAGGCGGGTCGCGGTGTTCCCGTGATCGTCGCCGTCGAGCAGGACGCGACCGGCCAGGCGTGGGAGACCGCATGGAGCTACGCGAAGGCGATCGGCGGCCTGCGTGCCGGCGGTATCAAGACGACCTTCACCGAGGAGACCGAGACCGACCTGTTCGGCGAGCAGGCCGTGCTCTGCGGTGGCACCTCGCAGCTCGTTCAGTACGGCTTCGAGACGCTCATCGAGGCCGGTTACCAGCCCGAGATCGCCTACTTCGAGGTGCTGCACGAGCTCAAGCTCATCGTCGACCTCATG